>Ga0214545_1001232_pt1 | contig 46961 bp, 18 predicted proteins | sample CNSS4metaG_FD_160064 | JGI IMG/M metagenome (GOLD analysis project Ga0214545, IMG submission 160064) | Root nodule microbial communities from cowpea collected in UCLA plant growth center, Los Angeles, California, USA - CNSS4 | ecosystem: Host-associated > Plants > Roots > Nodule | place: USA... | reverse complement strand
TATAAAAAAAATTCATATATATATATATATATATATATATATATATATATATATATATATATCATTCATGGAAAAAATCTTCACCCGTCACTGATTTTAAAAATCTAATAATAGTTTGTCTTTATATTTTACCAAAAAAAAAATTATATTATGAAAATAAGACAATGATATCCCGCAAAAGTGTACATTAAATTTATGTACAATGAATGGGTTAATTAATTACATCACATTTAATTAAGATATGAACATATAAACACTATGAAATTAAGATAAGGCCTTGATTTATTTGAAGTCACCTTCTTTCAAACGGTGACAAGGATATAGGTACGTTTTAAGCCAAAATTTGATATATATTCAAATACATCATATCGTATTCTAGGTATTTGCGAGTATTAATTAGTGAATGAGATAACATTATATATTCATTTATTTGCATTTGGACACACTTAACTAACAGATACTAAAACCAATTTTTATGATTTCAGAGAATAGTAGTGACAATACAGCATGAACTCTGATATCGAGAGTTATTCTCAAGTTCTACGACTCTCCTAATTTTTAATAATACTCTTACTGCATCACCAACACAACCCCTTTAAGTAACACCATCATCAACAGTTTGTGCGTCATGGGTAAGAATATATATACATATACTTGTTGTAAGGTAAAAAAAATTGCACTTATTCCATGTTTAATTCAACTTAGAATTTGTTAGATGTCTCCTTTACATCTTATTTGATTTCAAATTCCATGGTGTTTTTACTTGAGCAGAGATTATGCATATTCAAGACCAATTACATCGGTAGTATTTCAACTCATTATGACTGTTGGGCATCTTTTCATTGGTATGGGATGGCTCACCGGGCAATTGTTCCAGCCACTGCATCATAGTTGTTTGGTCTCAAACTTTGGTGCACTATACAATTTCATCACTCAGGAAAACCTTGAAGCAACACTGGTATTCTCTAGTCTCATTGTCAGCACCAAGTATGGGATCACTGCTGTTGCATTTGCCAAATGTTGCTATTGAGTTTCTAAAATGTTATGGTAGCATATGCTTTTTCCTAGCTTCCATGATCATGGCAGCATTATGCGTTCTTGTAGCAAGGTTATGCACAATTCTAGTGTTAAGAACAAGGATTGTTTATGTCAACCTTAGGTGGTTGGTTCATAGTGAGATATGTACAATGTTTAGTCTTTTTTAAATGTGTGAATAAATTCTAAAGTTGTAGGATTCTTTATACATTGATAGAGTAAGTCTTTTTGGATAAAATGTTTATTGGATAAAGTTAGTCAATGAAATTATTTTATTTGATAATTGTATATTGTTATATTCAGGTAATATTATTATGAATGGAGGAAAATTGAAAAAATAAAATAAAAAACTCATTGATTATGTAACTTATCATAGTAAGTTGGATTTGTTATGACAGGTATTTAGAGACCCGTAATAATTCTCATAAATATTTTTTGCAAAGATAACACTAAAATAAGAAGGAATGAATGAAAAATTAAAAAAATTATAAAAAATATAATTGAACCAATACACAACACTTGATTGTGAAAATGCTATCTATTGATGAAAAATAAATAAAAAGCGCGTATGTAACCAAGTGTTGTCTATAGATCCTTTATATTTTTGAAGAATACATAGATAGCGCTTGTTTAACTAGCGCTATCTATAAAGTGTCATTAGACAACGCTTTTTTACAAGCGCTATCTATTAATAGATATCACTCCAATAGATAGCGCCTAAAAAGCGCTATCTATTAGCAAAAAAAACGCTATCTATTGACAATTTTGGCGTAGTGAAACCAATTTAAAAATGTGTTGGCTAAAACGTGTGATCTCTTGTTTTCTTCTAGACAATGATTTTCAAAACTTTTGTAACATTAGAAAAAAAAAACCATTGCTTAAACTTAATGCCACAATTTTTTTTTTTACTTTAGGCAACACTTTTAAATTGTTGTTTAAACTAAAAAATAGTGCAATGCAAAAGAATGTAGTTGCTATAATTTGTAAATAGGTTTAACATGAGAAAGGAATTCATCAATTTCTTCATAATGTGTTGTGAGCATTCACAAATTGAATGAAATCATATGTATTCTTGAAATGCACCAAAAATTGATTGCACTTGAGGTAGCCTAAATATGAGAGGGACCATCTAGTGGGTTTGAGTTGAATTTGATTTTGTTAGTAAAGTTTTGGGTTCAAAATTTGTGAATAAAAAGTAGAGATCTCTTTAGACGTAATCAATCAAATTTTTAAATAGAAATTAATTTTTGATAAAGTTAATAATAATTGAATCAACTCTAATTAACATAATTTTTTTTAATTATTGACTTTTTTTATCGATAGAAATATTTTTTCTCTGTAAATTCAAATTTGGTAATAGATTTTACCGACAAATTTTAGAATTTAAATTATCTACGAAAATCTTTGTTGGTAATGAATTTGTCGCCTAATTCAAATTTGTATTCCCAATAAATACTTTTGTGGGTAACGTATCCAACAATGTATTTCGTCAATGAATTTTGTTGGTAAACTATAACTTTGATTTTTGAAAGGTTTGTTGTTGGTAAATTGGATGGCAAGTTTCTCACCTAGTCTAATATGATTTTTTATATATTAAGGACAAATGGGTGATAAGAAGAAGAAAAGAAGAAGACGATGAGGATAGGGATAAAGAGGAGGAAGAGGAGACCGATATCGGTAGTGGAGGTGTCACCTCCAGGTCATCCTTATCCTCTTCCTTCTCCTATTTGTCTTATTTCCTTTTCCTCTTCCTCCACCTTCTTCTCCTCCCTCTCTTTCTTTAACTCCAACAACCATCACCACCAGCATCATCCACTTACTTGTCACTAGCCATCATCAATGTCATTGGTGCGCGTCACCAGTGAGACTCCACGTCGCCATATAGCCATCGTCGAGTTACCATCTATCCATCATTATCACCACTGCCATGTCATCTCCTTCTTCTCTACTTCCTCTCTCCTCCTTTTCCACCACCTTCTTCAATTCTTCTTCTCTTATTCTTCTCACTCATCTCCTCTTAATATACAAAAAATTTCACTACTAAAAATCATGTATATAATGACGTTTTTAATATGACAATTCTTAAAAATGTCACGTTTTTACCTTGTCTAACAGGTAAAATATGACGTTTTTAACCGTCATTTTTTAATAATCTCAATATTTCACTTTTAATTTGTTTATCACTTTTGAATTCCACTCTCATTTGTAATCACGCAATTTGTCAATTTTTAAGTTTACCTCCCACATGTTTCTTAATTCCCTCCCTAAATGCCCCCTCTGCAACCCTAAATTCACTTTAGACAACTTAAATCTCCATTTTGAGGGTACAACATCTCTCGATGTTGGAGACGCTCTCAAAAAGGCTCAATTGCGGTACAAGAACGCCGTTGTTGCGCTTCAGACCATTCTCACTCTCATACCTATACTCCCATGCATTGTCAAACTGTTTCGGACTTGCGGTTGGATTTTCGTGATTGGCTTCAATCGAAATTGATAGCCAGCCTTTCAGAATCCGAATCAAAATCAGTTTCGGAGTGAATGTATGTTTAATAAAAAAATCTCTTATTTAGGGTTTTTATTTTTCTTAAAAACTCTGTAATCGAAAGTCTTGATGTTAACATGATAGTGTGTCTGTAATCTCAAAGGTTATTCAAGTGTTTGTGTGCTGTTAGGTTAAGAGGAAGAAATCTAGCAAAAGGTGACCCAATTTGGTTGAACAACCTCCGTTCCACTTGAACGAAAAGAGGAAAGGGTTTTGATGTTTAAGGAGAAATATTAATACTAAGGTTTTGATTTTTCTTATTCGTGTCCTAATTTATCTCTGAATTTGATAATGCAATAAATGTTGTTTTAGCTATATTTGACATGAAAGAAACACTTTTAGCTTAGAGGATTTGAGCTGCTAAAAGCCATTCACCCGGAGCCAAATCCCTTTGACATGAAGAGAGATTCAATAATTCCAACATTCAAATACAGAGCGATAAGAACGATTTCTCTTGAAGCTTAATTAGTTTCATATCAATTATAATATTGAATATGTGAATGTCTTACCAAGCTTAATTAGCATGATTTAACTTGTTTGAAGATAACTGAACGTACTTACTTCTAGTGATATTTTACTTTATAGCAGCTTCCAACTAACTAGTTATTTTGTTGTGCGATAATCAAACTACAGTGTATATTGCTTTTAATGCATGTTTTATATTATGAATCATGTATGTGTTGGTGGAGCAAAATATAGAGTAGAAATAAAAGAAGAGACGAGAGAAGGAGGAGTGTGTTGATTCATGCATTGAGTCGTGCATTAGGATTTATGAATTAAACATGAAAGACAAAGATGTGATTAAAAGTTAATTGAGAAGATGCATATATATCAACTACACCCCTAGCCGATTTTAATTGAGAAGAAGCATAAAAACTAGAGAAGAACAAGCTTCGTTGCATGCAGTGAAAGTCCAAGATAACTTTCATTACAGGATCGCCTCTTAGTAATGTAGCTAAGCTCTACCACTGATGCAGGTACCTTCTTTTTCTTTATTTATAATAATCTTTTCTTCTTTTTTTCTTTCTTCACTACATGTACATTTTCTAATTGATTATGTTTGATCTTTATAAGTTCTTGATGGGTTTATGAGACTTAGCTACTTTGCATATAAATCTTAAAGATAATGTTGTTGTTTGGTGTTTCACATTCCCATCATGGCCTAGTATCTACGCATTGTTACAACATTGTCTTCTTGGTTGTGTGATACTATTGCTATGATGACATTTATCAAGTTCTCTGGTTTATCCATCCAAAAGCTTTACCTTTATAATTAAGATATGAAACATATACCTTTATGTAAGTTTTACAATGAAAGTGTTCATGATAGATTCAAATAAATGGGCGAGACACAAGATGTGTGTGTATGGTAGTACTTGTTATTGCAGGTGGGTCTTGAGACAAATATTTTTCTTCTGAAATTAAGAAAAATGATATTGTTATGTATTTCATTCTCAATAAAAATGTATGGAAATTGAAAACTATGATATGTATAGAAAAAGTTTCAATAAAATTTACTAAAAAGATATGGTTGAGTAGAAAAGTTTACAGTTAAGTCCAATATGTAACTCCATCAAGTTTCTTTTATGACTAGTTAGTGTTCAAATTATTGTAATACTATGTAACAGTAGTAAAAATTTTGTTCTAATTGACACTTTTACACATTATTAATTTCTCTATTTAAATAATTTAGGATTTGATTCATCTCAATAATTTCCTTAAGTTTGAACCTTGACAATTTAGTTCTTTCTATGAAAAAAGGATCCTTTTGTGAGACATTTCACATCTCTCAGTTTTTGGAAGCCTTTATTGTGAGGTTTGTGCAAAAAAACTAATATGAGGATAAATATTGGCTTTTTGTACTTGTATAGTATAAGCTCAAATCTATGATAGACTTGGCATTTGCTTGAGATATTTCTAGTTCTCCATCATTGTGTTTTTCCTTTTCATAGTGAAAAGAAAAATCAAACACAAAAATAGGAGGCGTAATTTATGTAAGAAAATTACTTAATCTTATTGTATTATTATTTTAAAATTATTTAATTGCTTATATTCTTTATTCATTGAATGCACATGATGTTCAAAGTGAAGTAGTACACTATGTCCAAGTGATGTAGCACAATCAAGTGGTGGAAGCAAAATAAATTAGGATTACGTTTAAATGTAGAATTGTATTATGATTTCACAATGACTTTTAATATTGTTTATTTTATGTTTAAATATTTCAACTCTTGTACAATTTGAAATTGTTGAACAATCAATAAAATTTCTTCTTTTGTCTATTTTTTTTTATATTGACATACTTTTTTTTAGATTTTTATGATTTTATATAATTTAAATTGTAATTATTAAGAAACAAGTATATTAAATTATGAATTTAAAAATATAGGTGGATAATAATAAATAATAAAATATTATTGAATTATGAAATTATAAAAATAGTGGATAATAATAAATAATAAAATATTTTATTAAAAACTTATTTATAATGGTGACATTTATAAATGTTGTAATGTAATGTATATTATGACATTTGTAAGTGTCATTGTTGTCATTGTCTTTGTTTCTCCTTAAGTAAGAAACGTCATTTTTAACTGTCATTAATTACCTCTTCAAAACGTCACTTTATACAATGTATAAAATGACGTTTGTTACGGCGTTTAACTACAAAACGCCATATTATATTTTGTAGCGGCAAGAATTACAGCGTTTTCAAAAAACGTCACTGACGTAAATAATGATGTTTAAAAACGTTATTATATACCAAAATAAATGTCGTAACTTATACGATTTTTTGTAGTGTTCCATTAGAATGGACAAAAAATTTGCCAACGAATTTACCCACATTAGGAGACTGTCACTAAATGTGATAATAAGAACTATAATTTACAGACGGATGCTTTTGACAACTTTTTTCAAGGAAACAATAATTTTTTTTTATCAACAGATCTTTTCGATAGACTTTATAGGTGAATTTCATACTAACAGAAGTATGTGTCGGTAAGCTAAAATGTGAAATTTGTTAGAAAAAATATATCGGTAATTAAGAAAACTCTTGTATTGTAAAAATCTCTTTCGACTCTCACAATTAGATATTTTCCTTTACATGAGTCTAATAATAGCAGAGTCAGGATAGTTTCACAACAAAATCATTTTTCAGTACACCACCTATCCACATTTCAGTATCCTACGCCCTATCTAGGGGTCACTACAATCTCATCATCCTCACAATCATATATCTCATATCAAACAATAAGTTAAATATATATACACACAAGATCTAAAACATCATAACTTTAATCACTAATACATATAAAACATTTAATTTCTCTCAACACCTCCATCCTCTCACCTAGCAAGCCACTATGAAGATAAGCTCACTCAACAAAAGCATGGATCGCCTAGTGAAATCATGTTACTTGAACTTTCTAAATTTAAAAGAAAACATAAATATTTTTACTCAGTGTGCCCTTGGCTCTCTTAGGGAGCAACTAATGGGAACCAATTTCTTAAAAATTCACCCAACGAACTCACATGCTTAGTAGCCAAGATCACCATACTCCTAGAATTTTGAAGAAAATATTTTTAGCTAAGACTCTTTTCTCTTACCCAGCAACCGAGCCCCCTCGATCCAAATTCCATTGGTGTGCGCACCAAGAGGTGGCTCACCTCGACAAACTCCATTCGTGTCTCGTCTGTCGACTTAGGTTGGTTCGTCCCTTTCGTCACCTCGACCGAGCCTTTCTCAGTTATTTGTCCAAATTGTTCATATGGCCTGGGAGGGCCCATTTTGGCCTTCAGCTCTAGTTGGCCCCTCTCAGTCTGGCCTAGCCCAATCGTTTAATCTTGACCTTCGGTCCGAGTTGATCTGAGATGACTTGACTCCATCTTTAACTCCAGTTCAAAATATTATTTTTTAAAATTAATTAAAGTATTATAGTAGAACAAACCCACTTTACCCTGACCCTAACCCCATTGAGAAAGAGATTTAGGGGCTGAAACTTTTTTTTTTATCCCTTCCTTTGAAATCTCCCTCAAAAGAATTTAATAAAAAAAAGTTAGGACTGATCCAAAGATTATTAGTCAAATTGACACCTTTATAATCCAACCCACATGAGTCAGGATCCAACCCTCTGACTTGGGTCAAATCGACGGTTTTAGTTCCGAGTTTAAGAATTAATGAAAAGGAGAAATTTTGTTTCAATCCATTATTTTAAAGTAGAAGCTTCAATGTTGTTATCGTTTGACAAATTATCACATATTTACCGGTATCTGAGCTATTGAATCACCCTGATAGAAGTACAGTACGTAATACTGCATACATTATAAATAAAATATTAAATCATATCTGACCTACAATAAGAATCTCTAATATCAGTTGTTCTTTTCTGAAAAGAAAGTCCTCATCGTTATTCTCATATCTTCCCATCTCTATCTTAATTTTTATGTCTTGCTTGCAATGTTCCATTTTGAGATCCTTCCTTATCTTTTTTCTTATTTTCCTCATGCAATAATTTAATAATATGAATAGGATACAATGGTTTTCATCAGAATTTGGCAATCTAAATGGTTTCTCTCTCGTACAGTCACAATGATATGAATATGATACATGGTTGTTTTTTCTTTGTACATTCTGATCAACAGTCACAATTATTCAGTATAAATATCATTGAAGATTGAAAACTATACGCTTAATAGTATTTTTATTCTATATATTTGTTCAAATAGTAAAAAAAAAATATTATTTTTTACAATGTAATTATTATAATTTTTAAAAAATTTAATATTTATTATAAAAAAAGTCTTATTAACAATCAATTTTAGTATTTTAGTGACTAAAAATTATTAGTAACAACTCATTTAAATACTAATTTAAAAAATAAAAAAGTATTGATTATTAAAATACCCATTATTATAAATAAAAAAATTTAATTGATTGTTAAACAATTTTTTTGGTAATTAAATTTTATAAATCAATTTAAAAAATTAATAAATTTTTTTATTAATAATAATGATAATAATCAATAATTTTTTATTTTATAAATTAGAATTTAAATTAGTCCTGTAATAATTAACAACTTTTATTATTTGGTTATTAATAAAATATTTTCCTACGGTACTATTCATTCTTTTGTATTAGCCTAATTAACATCATTTTTTTTATTTTGAAATTAGATAATAAATGTATAGAAAGAGTGAGTAATTCTATTAATAAATGAAAGAAGTTATATTAAGTTCTGGAAAAAATAAAAAACTAAGTTAACTAAAAAATATATTAAATTATTACTACATATATAAAAATAAAAAAATAGTATTTCGGATAGTATAAATTATTCAATAATCCTAAAACTTATAAAATTGAAAAGCAGAATGATCTTGCAAATCCATGGTCGCAACATATAATTTGTGATAATCCACCATAAAATGGTTGGCTTGCGTTGATCAATGTGTCAAAAATGAGTAGAAAAAGAATCTTATGGAGGTTAGTGGGTTTACTATGCAAGATGTCACAATCTGTGCCATGTGACTGATTGATAGATTTTCTAGATTGTGACTTTGGTTTGGCTTAATGGTATTGGATTTTCATTCGTAAAGAGAATCCAACATTATAATGGCAAAGAAAATACTCAAGAACTAGATTCTAAAATTAAAGAAAAAAAAAAAAAAAACTTGTCATTTTTTGAGATAGCCATCTTCTACCACTTTCTATTTTTCCTTTTCCCATTCATTCCTTCAATTCAGAAACTTCAAACCCCTTTCACCCATATCATAAAACAACCAAAATTTCTTTTGTGAGGAATATTCGAACAAATTATAAATAGAAAATTGTCGTTGGAGTATTGTAGGTAAAGAAAGGACATCATAACGTGAGGGACTTCGTGATTTCCAGTAACAAACAGCATTTGCTTTACACTAAAAAATAGCTAAGAATTTTTCATAAATAGCTCATGAGGCATTCCATTAATGCCTCACCTTTTTGTTCCTTTATGAATCATATATAGGTAAGATCTTTGCAATTTTTATAGTATGGTCGACAGGTTTGGGTCAGATTTACATTTTTTTTTTCACTTTTTGGAATTGATATACCAGAAAAGATCATCAAACAATCTAACCTAATTTGAATTATAGAGTTACCACTTAAATAACCAAACTCAGATTAATAAAATATTAAAATGAATTTTTGTTCCAACCTTTATTTTTTAAGCTAGGAGTGTCTATTTTTAGTATTTGATGGATTTTCTTTGAAGAGGATATCTGGATCAGTAAAAAAAGCTTTGATGTTGCGGAAACTTGAACGTGGAAGCAGGTTATTTGAAGTGGAATGGTAGATTATGGCTTCTAAGAAGAAGCAGATAATTAAACCTCATAATAGAAAGTGATTTGTGAAAAGCATGAAATATGGAGAGATTCTTCATAAGAAAATATCAATTTAGCTTCTAAATAATAGTGTTGGCCTATGACGCTATTGCGATCGACTTAACTGATTTTAATACGACGCTAATAATTAATATAACAAAATTATTTTTTATTTTTTTAATAAATAAATATTTATAGTACTATTAGATTAGTGTACGTTAAGATATTTTTTAAAACAAAGAAGTTTAAAAAATACAATATTATTAACAAAAACTATTAAATAAATATTTGTGTAGTATGGAAGGATGCTAATTCCAAAAGAAGTAAAAAACTTACAAATAAGTAAAGATTGCTTAGTAGATGTTAATTTTATTTATTTTTAATATTTATATTTAGTTAAGTTAGCGTCAACTAATCGATCTTAACAAGAAAAAAATTTAAAAATAAATAAAGTTATTATCAGTTAAATTGAGGTTAATCTTATTTATTTTTAATATTATAATTATATAAGTTAGTGTCAACTTAGTTGACGTGTTATGTGTTTAAAATTTGTGTGTTCCTCATATTTGATATGAAATGTAGATTATCTTAATTTAAAAGTCTAGATTTAAAGATAAGAGATCTTCTCACTCCTAATTTTCTTCTCGCACTTTGTATATAAATATCACTACACAATTGGACAAAATAAAAGTGAATTAAGGAAAAAAATGAAGAACACGCTAGTTAGGTACCCCATGAATAAGTGCAATGAAGATCCAGTAGTTGAAGAAGCTCTTCAAGATAAAAACAAAGAGAAAAGAATTTCATATAATTTAACAAAATGTATAATTCATTCAATTTCAAGTACGAAGAATGTGTGAAGGGAACCCTTTGTTTATATTTCAAGATACAAGATATATGAAACCAACAAACAAAATAGAAACTTGTTTTAATTATGAGGTTAGGTTCAAGAGAGAGGGAATGGATTAAACTATCACCAATTTTCAAATATATGAATTATGAATGATTACTGAATTGATTAAGATCACAAACAATTAGTTTAAATATATTTCAAGATACAAGATATATGAAAAATAAAATATATAGTATACCAAGAAAAGAAGAGAGATAGAGAGACATAAGATTTACACTGATTTATCCTATGACAAGAGCTAGAACTAGTTGCCTAATCACTATGATTAGACCAATCAAATATATTATCAAGTTTTACAATAATCCTTCAAGAAAATAAGAAAATACAATGCAAACAACAAGATGTTGATGCAAATTAATTTGTAGAACCTTAAGATTTACAATTCTCACAATATAATCATAATAGGATATTGACCTTGATATGAGAATGCATTATTCAATCTCTTTGTTCTATAACCTCTGTTTTCCAATCTATCTATTTGTCTTTCTTTCTCCTCTCACATTTTCGTGATGGATAACTGTGAAAGAACCTTATGGCTAGAGACAGAGCCCTGATTCCTTTCCATAAACCAATGTCCATCAAGTTAGTTTTTATTTTATCTTTATTTTATTTATTATAACTTCCTATAATAACCAATAGGTCATTATATCTTATTAAATCACATTTGAGTCATCATAATATTTCAAATGAGTCACATAATAGAATTAATTCATCAGTTAATTCTAGCATTCTCCCACTTGACTTGTGATGTCATAACATTCTGTGATTTAATACATAAACATAATGTGCATTAAAGGACTTTACATAAATTGGTTCCATCATTATTCATAATTAAAGATACAAAAATAACAAGAGTCATGACAGTTGTAGATCATTTAATTGACATGTTCTCTATCATGTACTATTGTATTATCTTCTTTCTCCTTAATATGACATTACAATGAGAAGTTCATAATGGGTTCAAACATAATATCATTTCAATAATAATAATAACGTAATTTGTTTTCTTCATCATAATTTGCATGCTTAAACATATAGAAGAAAACACAAATTTCATAAAGTTATACATCAAAGCATGCCAATTGCAGAGCTAATATTTGGCCTCATACATGTTTGAGCATACATATATCAAACTCCCAACAACAAATCCATAAGGGTTATCTTCCATCTATTTCTGTTCCAAATCATTCTTTGGACATTGCATGAGACTAAACTTGTCTCCTTTCTATATTGGAACGAAGATGTTGAACATTTATTTATTCTCAAAATCTTTAAAAATTTCTTAATATATAATTTCTAAGACAAACCTAACAGTCTTTGTGATCTATCACGAAATATTTTTATTCCTATCACATAGTATGCCTTATCCATATCTTTCATTTCAACTTTATTAAAGAGAAACCTCTTATTCTCACTTAATAGACCAAGATCATTAGTTGCAAGCAAGATATAATCAATATACAGAATCAAAAATATAAATTTTCTCCCATTGACCTTAGATATGTACACCGATTAACAATTTTTTTCTTAAATCCAAAGGACATTATAGTATTATTGAACTTAAGATATCATTGTCGAGAAGCTTGCTTAAGTCCATATATTGATTTCTTAAGTGGGACCATGTGTTCCTTTCCTTCTTCAATGAACCCCACTAGTTGGTACATATAAACGTTCTCTTCTAAATCCTCATTTAGAAAGGCACTTTTAACATCCATTTGATGCAACTCAAGATCATAATGAGCTACTAATGTTATGATAATTCTAAAGGAATCTTTCTTAGAAACAGACGAAAATGTTTCCTTATAGTCAATGTCATCTTTTTGAGTAAAACCTTTGGCAACAAGTTGGACCTTATAATGTTCGATGTTGACATGAAAGTCATATTTAGTCTCATGGTGTGTTTGTTTCAGGATGTGTAGTGTTTGCAAGGAAAGAAATGAGATGAAAATGTGAATTTCAATGAATAAAATAATATTAAAATATTGAAAATCATAACTTATTCACCCTAAATACTTTCTTTACATTTCTTGAGAAGATTTGAAGACAAAGTACTATTCAATAAATCTAATTTAATTACTAATTTTTAAATTGATTTTATTATATATTTGTAAATTAAAATTTAAGATATAATAACTAGATATTTATAAATATATTTTATTGTTATATAAAATAACAATAAATAATGAAATAAAAGTTGTTTATTTTGTAATAATAATAATTTTTTTTTTGTTTTACAATAACTTCATCAATTACAATTTTTTATTTTAAATAATAACTCATATTTTATTATAACATAATTTATACAAACAATAATTTATTTTAAATTACATTTTAAACACTAGAATAAAATTATAATATTACAATTTTATCAATTAAAATACTTTTTAATCTATTAAATTAATCACATTTCTCTTTCTTCTCAAATCAACTCAAATTCACCACCTCAAATCCATCCTTCAAGCCAAACACAAGCTTAAAGACCCATTTACACCCAACTCTTTTGCATCCTTCTAGCAATTTCACAAGGTCAAATATGTCATTTGTGCCATTGATTTAAGTTCATCTTTCATAGCATCTATCATTTTATCATAATTGTCACCATTAATGGCTTCTGAAAATGAAACTGGATCATTATCAATACCTAAGTTATTTTGTGACTCTTGTAGATAAACAATATAATCATTGAAATAACAAACTTTCTTTCTCTATGAGATCCTAAAAGTAGAAACAACTACAGTTATTTTAAACAGTCATCATTATAAGTGTGTGTGTGTTTTATTTAATTTCATTTTTCTTTTAGTTTTTGAATCCCACAATTCCTCCATAAGTTTTTTTAGAATTCATTTTACAACCATTTAAGACAACAATTCAACATATTCTAAATAAAAATTTAAAAAGATAATTAATTCTAAATAAAAGCTTAACAAAATAAACTACTTGTCTACAACCCTAAATTTTTATATATGTTAAAAAAATGCTTAGCCCATATGTTTTGGACATAAGTTACTACATGTAATGTTAGAGTCATATGGTCTAAAGTTCAAACAAACATAATGGAACTAGGAAAACTTGTGAGACTAATATACCATGGTTGTTGTGGCAAGTCCAAAAAGGGCAATGAGTAACAACACATAAACTTGGCCAATAAATGTTGTCATTGCTTCAAACACTAACACCCCATACACATACAGATGTTGCAAGAAAATGATAAGGTTTTTGAAATGTTATTTCAATTTTATGAAGAAAGAAAATAAATTGAAGCATGGAAAAAGGTGTAAGTCATTCAAATTTTGAAATGCACATCTTAACATGAAATTCATGCTTGGAATACCTCTGCTATAAAAAGCATGGGGGAGATTACCAAACAAATTTCAATACTTTCAATTCTTCATAACATATTCTAAATAAGTAAATATAATATAACTTGCAACATGTTCTAAATTACTAAATTTAACCTATTTAATTACAAATAATATTTAAATAAAAAAAATCATATAGATGAGAAAAAAGCTAACTTGGGTCGCGACAGTAGCTGCAATGTAGAAGACAAGAGGGAGTTTTGTCGAACGCGAGGGAGAATATCTCTCGCGATGAATGCATGGGGTTTTGAAAGGCCATTGGTGAATGGAGACGGACATGATGCAGTAAAGAGGAGAATCATGATGAAGGTTATGTGATACATTGCGACACATGGGTTTTATAGCACGGTGTAGTGGAGACTCACGACATGTGGTGAGACTGGCAATTCTTCGCAACTAGTGAAGGTTCAGGCGGAGCAGTTCGTGACTGGTGCAAAGCTTCACGATTGATGGAGGCTCGCAAAAGTTCCCACTAGTGGTAGCAACGACTATGAAAATGTAGGGGAAGAGAAAATGAAAGTGCAAAGGGGAGAGAAAACACTCAAATGAAAGTTGCACATGGTAAAAAAGCTCGCGCATATTTTTTTAATGAAAGTATCACACTTTCAACGATGTTCTTTATATAACCATTGTTGTTTCTTGTCTATCCCACTTTTAATGATGGCTCTTTATATAACTGTTGTTATTTCCACTTTTAACGACAGTTATTTAGCAAATCGTCATTAAAAAGCTCACTGAAATGACAAATTTTCCATCATGTGTTGTTTTACTACGATGGCTTGTTAAATGTCTACAATCGATGACGTGGAAATCTCTTTTTGCACTGGGAAGTGTTTTCAGTCTCATGTCAAAGTCCCTCTCATTAGATAAAATGTTTTCAAAAATAATGGTTTTGATTTAAGCAATGTGGTTTTGAAGCGAGGGAGTGATATTCATTGTTATAATCAAATGAAATCATCTAGGTTTCATATAAAGTTTTTCAATATAGAATGCAACATAAGTTTATTCCCAAATGACACATATCTATTGCATTGGACCTTAACATCCTTCCTATATAAATTAATATAGGGTGTTTTAGAACGAAAGAAAAGTAAAATGCAATGGAATTGAAAACACAAGATTAAAAAACTTAAAACATAACAGATTATTAAAAACATAATTCCAAAAAAAAATTAATTCATGTATAATTATCAAATCAAGATTTAGTTGATTCCTAATGCAAATTTCAATCATAAAGTGCAAATAAAAAATTATAAAGAAGAACAAACTTGAATGTTAAATGATTGCTACAAAACTCAATTTGAATTGTATGCTCTTGATTTTGTCAATTGAACTTCAAGAATTACTTCTCATGGATGAAGAATGAAGAACACAAAAGAAAACAAAAATAAAGACAAAATGCAATAATTCGGAGAAAAGAAGAAGACAATTTTTAAAACTAAAAAAAAATAAACAAATGAATTTAGTAAATCTAATTAGAGATAATTTAATCTAATATATTAGCTCTTTAATTAAATGTGAGCATGAGCCTAATTCAGACTCTAACTTGGATCTATAGGGCCAATTACAAAAGTCTAAGCTAAAATATGTACAAACAGAGCCACATATATTGATATGCAAAAAGTCTTCCTCAAATTTCCCAAATCATAGCATAAGACTTCAAAGCCAGCAAATAATATGTTCATTTTGATGCCCCGGAAAGTAAAGCATATGGAAAATGTTTTCAATATATTATAAACTTATAATACATAAAATATGTATCGTCATATATATTTTGATACTTAACAATTCTAATGAATATTAAAATGATATTTTAATCATTTCTAGTAGCATTTAAGTTGTTTTGATCAATTAAGTTATTTAAGTGATTTTAATATTAAAAACTCATTTTAATCAACTAAAATAGAGCCAAAATAATAATTTTTTATTTTGATACACTGATAAGTGTCTAGTATTAGTTAAATTGTGTATCATTTACACATTTATCTTGTATTAAATTAATAAAAAAATCATTAGAATTGTCCTAATTGCATATAAATATAGAATTAGGAGATTAGAAATCATAAAAAGTGGAATATCACACATTTGTTCTATTTTTGCTGGAAAATTGAAGGAAATTGAGAAGTTGGTACTAAGCCCCAAAAGTTGCAGCTCTACCAAAAAGATGAATTGAGAAAATTCAAATTTAAACCATGTGGTTGAACAGCGATATTGGTGTTGAGCCACATTTTAAGAAACATTCACTATAAGGAAACCTTAAGCTCTAAAATCGAAGTTCAACATCAAGAGAAAACCCCCATGGGAGGGAAAGCTCCATTGTTGACCACCAATATGATTGCGCAAGCTTGGAGGCAAACCTACTCATGGAGGAAACCTCCATGGTTGATCTTTATGAATGGAAGCTAGAGCAACACTTGATTTTCTATAAATACAGGGCCTTTCTATGTTATTCATATGTTGATTTTGTAAATTAATTTAGAGAGAGAAACTCCATAGTTATCTTTAGTTCTTAGTGTACATCTTTGTAAAGCTATGGAAGGAGGAAAACTACTCCATCTTCTTATTGTATATATCATCATGGGCGGCTAATTCCTTCCTAGTTTGGATTGAATGTAACTTCTAAACTCTTTTTGTAATTCACTTGATTATATATTTATTATGTTCTTGTTTTACATGTTAGTTACTTGATTTGTGTTGATTGCTTTGGTGACTTGGCCAATCATCATACCTCATCAGCACTAGATGTAGAGACATCTAATCAAAAAGTGTTTAGATTCAATCAAGCCTTCTAATGCTTGGCATATACCAGACAGAGGGGTGGCAATGCGGGATAGCTTGCACTTGGCCTGCAAAATGTGGGTCGGGTTGGCATGCCCCGTATTTTCAACGCGAGCTGAAAAGTCTAGCTCTCCCCGCATAAATGCAAGCCCACAGGCTAGCTCACTTTTTTTTTAATTCTTATGATAAAGCTTTCAATGTTCAAAAAATTAGGAAACTTTAACAAGTTCACATAATTAAGCAAAGACTTTGGGGGAGTTGGATGATAAATTGATAATTCAACATTTTCATCATATTCATGTTCGTACTTTGACATACACGATGTATTCTTCAAATTTTAGCACATTCAAAAATATATAATACTTGTCTTTTCCAGACATACAAGAATTTGGAACGTTCATGCAAAATTCTAGAAGGAAAGTAACTGATATACATAATTGAAAGTGTTTTTTTATGCGGGTCAGCCCGTGTGGGCTACAGGATTTCTCACGTTGGGCTTCTACGGGCCAGCGGGCTCAACTCCTTGCACGCCCCACATTTTTTTGCGGGCCTACAGGGGCCTAACCCAAATTGCCACCCCTAACTAGATATGTGCGGCTTTAATTGGTTTAAAGAGTCTGGTTCTCAATGCAATGGTTCCTGCACCTGGATGGGGACATTCCGCGTCTAACACCCTTAGGTTATAACTCTTGGACATGAGGTTAGATCTACATGTAAGCGTACTTACAGAAACACTAAAATAAAGAACGTAATTTATAGATAATTAAGGGCAATAAAGTTGAGTTAAGAAGTCAAGTTCAATCCCAATGCTTTATTACTTCTCTCAAATTTAATGTTAATCTATTTTTAACAATACCAAACCAAACCCTTGATTACTATTTCATTCCCAAACTTGAGTTAAATTATAAACTATTGATTTATCCACCAAATCCTTGTGGGTATGACCTTGTTATGCTACAATTCACCTAGTGCATTTACTAGACTAATTCACAAGACACACCATCACTCTGGGTGTCAGCATATACTTTATTTGATTAAATTGTCATTTTAATCAATTAAAATGTTTTTCCTTACTTTTTCAACAAATCTAACAACATTTTAAGATATTAAAACACATTTTAATTTATGAAAATATAACTAAAAACCACAAAAGGATTTAAAGTATGTTTAAAGACTTTCTCAATGGATAATCTAATTAAGGTAAAGGAAGTACTTATAGCATGATTAAAACAACAAATTACAACCCAAACCATAGATCCAATACAAAATCAATATCTCTAACACTTGCATCATCATTAATAAAAATTTGTTTGGAAGCACCAATTTGTCAAGTTTGTAATCATCTAATCTTTAAACTTCAAGCTTTTACGTTTACAAAACTATAGTTAGTTCATGCATTTACGTTGTCCTAACTACCATGAGAGTGACACAATATGGAATGTATAAATTCCTCATTAATGTGGTAGTTAGATGCCCATGCAAATCTTAAAGAAGAAGAGTGTAGTGTTATTGTCGATAAAGCACACGAGCTTGTAGAAGACTAAATCTCCATTAAACCTTTTATATTTGAATCAAGCATTCTACTCATATAAAATGAGTGATGAAAAGGTTATTAGTGAACAATTGGATGAATTTAACAACCTAATTTTGGATCTTGAGAATAGTAACGTCAATATCAAAGGTGGAGATTAGAAGTTGTTCTTGTGTTCAATGCCTAAGACTCATGATTATTTCAAGGAGACCTTACTTTATGGAAGAGCGACTTCTTGCTTAAGGGCATTCAAACAACTCTTATTGAAAAAATTACATGAGAAGTTGGACATGAAGGTGTATAATCATTAGATGATGTTGTAGCAATAAGGAAGAACATCTAACAGTGTAAACAAAAATAGAAAGAGATCAAAATTGAGGTAGTGAAATGGAAAACGTGTGTATAACGTGAGATGTTAGTAGTCAAGGTCACACTAGAAGATTATTTTCTTCAAAGACAAAAGAAGGCTAATACCAAAATCGGGGTCACAATGCGATGACAAAAATCTTTGGAAAATTGAAAAAGGAGTTGCCATTATAGTTAATTGTGAAAAGTTACATAAAAATTTTGAAAAAAGAATGGTCTTTTAAAAGAATTTGGGTCTAGGACTTAATCACGTGTAGGAAAGGTATTATCAACCCGCAATATATCTTCTAGTATGGTTACCTTCAATTAAATGTGCAAAATTGATGTGATTTTTAAAATAATTATTTTTCCAGATGAATGAAATAAAAATATAAAAAAATGCACATAACATAAAGAATAAGTAAGAAAGGAATGCACACAAGGAATGCACGTAAAGAGTAAAGACTTCAATCATCTTGAGATTCTCTTGTAGTCTTCAATTTGTAGAGTTTATTTCCTATCTTGTGATTGGTTGATATTCATATGGCAATATTTTAGAATAATTAATTAGAGAGGAATTTGAAATACTTCCTTATCTAGATAATTTGATATGCAATTTGTGTTATGGATATTCTTCAAATATACCTTCAGTAATATCTTCAATTATCCATTGTTTCCTTATTCTAACTTCAATCTAAATATCTTCAAATAATTATGAGGCATGAAACTAATTAAGCTTCAACAAAAATTTTTCTGACCACTCTAAAAATGAATGTTGGAGTTATTAAAGTGCAGAACCAAGTCTAACACACTAAGTCATCAAAGGCACTACAAAACCAACTCTAACACACCAAGTCATCACAAGCACACATCCAAAACACCAATTGCGTATTTTTACAATTCAACATGCCTCAATTTGCATTACCACAAGTCATATGCATTAATCATGAATTTAACCATACATTCACAAGTTGCACCTTTGAATTTAACCATACATGCAATTATCAATGGATCCTTCATGCTCATATTAGGATTCACAAATAGCAATATCCAAGAAACCTCAATGCAAATTCAATGCAAATTCAGATAACTCAATATGAGTCATTTGCACAACTACACATACCTATGCATCAATCTCATCTATATTGTTATACATGTATTCACCCATATAATTATTCTCATCATGTGAATAAAACAAAGGAACATTCATGTTCATGGGAAGCTCACAACAGACCCCAATCATGCTTCCAACTCATGCCACATTGAACTTACCTCCAAAACAGTACCTGCAACATTTCATTCATCCTAAAACCTCAAACTGATCAAGTTTAACATTGGTGCATACTCATGATTCATGCATTAGACTCACCACTGTATAATTCTACACATTCTATCGTCATATCATATTCATGAGTCAAAATGAACCCCAATAGAACCCCAACTCGCACCCCAAATAATCAACCACAAAAGGAATGTTGGCCAGTGGCTGTCGCTTGGCGGCAAACTGAGTACCGCCAAGCGGTGCATCAGATTATGGGTAAATCCAAGATTTTTCCTACATCTACGAGAACCCTAAAATCCCCAACCTAATCCAATCATGCAATTTCACCAAATTCACATCCAATCATGCTTCCAGAATTCATGTATATTCAATATTTGCACGAAAACATAAAATCATCACCATTCTCAGATTAAATCATATTCCAATTCATTCCCTAACACCCTCATGGAACCCTCATGAACATGAAATTGTAAAATCACCAAATTAACATCAAACTATAGCAAATTATCAACAATTGATCATGAAAATCACACAATACTATTGCACATAATAAATCCAGGACATCAACATTAGGGGTGGAAAATAGGCTCGCCTATGGCCCACCAAAAACGTACCGGGCTGGGCTGGCCTGCCACCCAAAAATGGGCTGGATATTGTAACCCATCCCATTTTAGGGCGAGCTGGCCTTTTTTTTTATTTTTTTAAATTTTTATAAAATTTTGTTTATAAATCTATTTTATATATATAAATTTATTTATATAATATAAAAAAAATATTATTTTTTAATTATTTTTAATTTTAAACATAAAAATATAAAAAATAAAAATAAAAAAACGGGTTGGAGGACTAGCCCACGAGCTGGCCCACTTTGGCCCATTAAACTGGTGGGCTGAAAATTTAACCCTGGCCCACCCTTTTTTTGGCGGGCTGGCGGGCCGACCCGGCAGGCCTCGCTCATTTTGACATCCCTAATCAACATTGTCCCAAAATCCATAAAACTAAGTTGAACTACGATGCTCGAGTCGCTTCGTGGGCATTCATCACCACCAGAAGATTCTTGACAAAACCCAAAAAATTGGGTTTAATCATGTTGTGTCACCTGGTAGGCCATTATCATCGTTACGCGGTTTCTGGGTAGAAACCTCGAAAAACAACGTGAAACTAAAACAAAACTAGTACCCAGGGTTCCAAACATCACAAAAATCATATAGTTCATGCATTACAAATAAGCACAACTCCCCTTACTTGGAATTCCCGCACCCAAAAGCACACATAATATTCCTCTTTGCACAACTTAAAGGAACTATTTAGCGCTAGCCAAGGTTTGAATTCTCATCCACACAATTACCAAGCATATGTGGAACCAACAAGACATTCCATGTTTCATGTTATTTCATGCACATAAACCAATATAAGGGCATACCACATTTTTTTGCGTACTTGCAAAAAGAAAATAAAATCAATAACACAATAATGGCATATGCAAGATTCAAACCCATGACCTCTCAACACCACTCAACACAGTCAACCACTTGAGCTATAATTCTTCCTTATTAGGATTGGTCCATTTAATTAAATATTTATTTATATTTAATTTTCCCAGGTCTTACAATTTGCCTCCAGGTGAATCACTTTTAGTAGCTTAAATGCTTTAAGCTAAGAGTGTTTCTTTCATGTCAAATATAGCTAAAAAAAATCATTCGCATTATCAAATTTAGAAGAAAACTAGTATTTACTATGAAAAACATCGGATTATGTGAAGGGCTAAAACACCAATCAGGACAGGGATAAGAAAAAAGGAAACAACAAAAATACATTACTAGTAAAACATGAAACAAAGCATGGTTTAGGAAGTGAAGAATACCCTCTTTAGTTCTTTACTACGACACTCTCTAGTAAGCATCAATAACGTTCCACCCTTAATCATCTTCATTACGGATAACTGAACCCTTTTTTTTCACAAGCTCCTCAGTATTAATATTTCTCCTTTAAAATCAAAACCATTTCCCCTTTTGTTCAAGCGTAATGGACGTTGTTAAGCCAAATAGATTGACCTTTTGTTAGAGTTCTTCCTTGTAACCTACCAACACACAAACATTTAAATGACCTTTTAGATTACAGGCACATTATAATGTTAACATCAAGGATTTTATTATACAGTTTTTAAGAAAAAATCAAAACCCTGAATCATAGGATTTTTAATTAAACTTAAATTCACTCCAAAATCGATTCTAATTTAGATTCTGAAAGGTTGGGCTACCGATTCCAATTGAACCCAACCACCAAAATTTATTTGCAAGTCAAAAGGAGTTTGAGAATGCAAGGGAGTATAGGAAAGGTAGTGAAAATGGTCCAAAGCTCAATGACGATGTTCTTGTACTGCAATTGAGCCTCTCCAAGGGTGCCTCTAATGCCGATTAAGGTTGTGGCATCGTTAGAGTGGAGATTTGAGTCGTCAAAAGTGGAGTTAGGATGGTGGAAGGGGCATTAGGGGAGGGAATTAAGAGACCCATGGGAGGCAAGCTTAAAAAATCACAAACCGTGTGAGAATTATGTGGGAGGTAATTAGTGAAAGTGAAAGGGAATTTGAAAACAAAATATTGAGATCTATTAAAAAGTGATAGCTAAAAACGCCATATTTTACATGCAAAATGTGGCAATTGTCTAACTATCGTGTTATTGTAAAAAGCATTAATTTTAAACAACTGCCATATTAAAACTGCAACAATATGCATGCTTTTTTCTAGTGTAACAACTTGGGACTTTTTTATCCTTGCACATATGCCTTGAACTTGTCTAAACTTCACTTTCACATACTTGTCTAAACTTGTCTAACACTTGTGTAGAACTTGAGTTATTTGATGGCTAGGTCATTTGATCCAGCCTTCCTCGTCTAACTAGTACTTTTAACTGAGCTTGTCTAAGTCTTTCCTTTTCACATGTTTGCTTCTTTCTCTAAGCATGAAATTGTTCTTTTTTGTGTGGTGCTTGGATTAAATTCATTAAATACACATTAGGTGAACAAACATATATGTTTAAACCATTTAAAAAAATTAATGTATCATATAACAATGCACAATCATATGTTGTTTTATGTGCCAAACGATTTGTCAAAAACTTTCCTAAAAGTTATTTTATAAAACTCTCTTTCTTTCTTTAGGACAAGACAATAATATGCAATAAATAATAGATAAAGGAAAATAAATATTTACGTTTGGAATTTAATATTGGTTCACCTAATAGTGTGGATTACATCCAATTCTTAATTGTCTAGTTGAGTTTCATAATACAAACTATTGATGAAGAAACATGAAAGAATACAGGAAAAGAGGTTGAATTATGTTTTAAAAAATTTGTTGTTTTTCACTCATATCAGTTTTGGAATTGTTGTTAGACAATACGAAGATAATATAACTAATAAAGAAAAGCTCTTTTGCAAGTTTGGTTTTAACTTTTTTTTTTCTGTTAGTTAAAAATATGTATAACATGAGATGTAACATATCAAATATAAGAAAAGATACTAAATATGTATATGCTAGTTCATCTTATCTTAAATAATATGTCCAACACATGATCCACCAATCAAATTCCACTAGGTAGATTTACGTTGTGAATTACATAAAAGTATTATTTCTATTGGAGGTCTCACATCGACTAGAGATAAGGTCAATTTACAATACATAATAAGTAGGTACAAACCTTACTTTACAAGCTGATTTTGCAAGGTTTAGTTAGACTTAAAGTTCACTTATTAACATGGTATCAAAGTTTGATTCTCTATCATAATAGTCGTTGTCGAGACTATAATAGTCATCGACATCATCGTCAAAGCCACCTTTCAAATCAGCGACTTCATCAATCGGATCGTCTCGGTCAAGTGACCACCAACTACTAAGATCACCTTGATCAGAGCTCTCACCCACTCTCACATGCCATTCCAATCTTACACCTACGAGAGTTTTTAAGTAACATGTGGCAGCGTTTGTCATCCCCTCTCATTTTGGATCTATGATTCTTGATTTCATTGGAGAACTTTGTTTTTTTCTAGGGTTTTCTCTTTCCTCTTCATTTATGGCCTTAATGACTTCTACCTCTATTGTTACTCCTACTGCTACCACTTCGTCTTATATGTCAATTTACACTAATTATGTTAATGGTAATCTAACCATTTGACAAATTAGATGCACTAATCATGAGACTTTGGCATCAAGCATTAAACTTTGTCCTAAGACTCAAACGTTTGTTGATCATCTCACCCAGAGTGTGACTTTTATTTATGGCTTTGAAGCTTCCCATTAGTTGAAAAATGATACTCAATTATGCATGGTTCTCATTTTAAAACAATTGTGTTGTACTAATGTTGTACTTATGAAACATGTTCAAAAATTTAAGAACAGGCAAAATTGTTATACACCCAAGACCCATAACATCTTTATGATGTTTGTCACAATCTTATTGACGTTGTTGCTCCCAAATGTCATGCCCCAATGGCTAAATATCTAGCTAAAATTAATTCTTTCCTTTCATGACTTTAATGAGTTATTATCTCTTATGTCGACTTCTTCTCAAGAACTAGAGAAATGGTCAAAGTTCTCTATGTTATTGGCTTTACATGGACTTTCTAATGACTATTCCCATGTTTATAATCAAATTCTGGGGTCCCATGTTGTCCCTAATTTCGCTTCTACTTGTTCCACCTTTTTTGTATGTACCAAGTAAATTGGTTGTTGATGTACCTACTTCTGGTTATGATAGGGCCATGAAACAGAGTCTATCCTAGTGAAATTTGTTGTTTGTTGGGTCTATTATTCAACACACTATGTATCAGGTTGATATCGAACCATTAATTAATGTCTAGTTTCACTCTCAAGATATATATGACTCAGCGTGAGGTAATGTGTTTGAAGTCCCATGTCAACTAGCAATAAGGCTAATTTACAATAAATAAGTGGGTGCAAACCTCACCTCACAAGCCAGTTTTGTAAGGTTGAGTTAGGCGTAAAGTCCACTACTTAACACTTTTCAAAGTCATTTTTGGCTCAAATAAGGATTTTTTGCCAAGCCACTCTTGCCTCAATAAGTATTATTTTGGCTTCCAGCCAATCCTAGTTGACCCCGTTCAAGTGTTCTTTTCCTAAGCTACTTCTGGTTTAACTAAGTATTCTTTTGGCAATCCAAACCTAGCTTATAAAAAGATCAACAAATCATAGTTTCAACTTACTAAATAAAATAACGTCTTTCGACGTACACAATGGTTAGACTCTATCAACTAGTTTTCTAAAATGAACACAAATACTATTCTTACAAATCTTTTAGGTCACAGAAAAATTCAATAGAGTTTTGGCACTTACAAGATGACTGATCTAGTTTCTATCTTCTTCTTTTGAAAGAGTCTTTATATAGGCTTTAGAAGAGATGACTATTGTAAACTATTTTTTGTCGACCTTTAATGTAGAGCAACATTTAGTGTGTTCCATGTAGCGTTAAGTGCTCATTTCTTCTTTATGTAACTTTTTTTATAGTTGGCACTACTTATCTCCTTAGGTTGTTTAGTTTTACCTTCTCTAAATGATAAAAGTGCACACTATATTGGGCAAATAGCTTGGTCAAAGTTTATATGTTTTTGTCAAATAAAGTTGGCGAACATTTAAGCTTTAACTTAAATCCCAAGAGATATTTGAGTAGTTCTTTGAACTTAGGCATGAATCGACAAATGATGAGGACATTCTCTACATCTTTAGACCTAAGCTTTGGAACATTCTTCATAAGTTGTTAGCTTAAAATCTTAATTTGTACTTATCATCTAATGGATCTTCACTTAACTTATCAGATGAAGTGAAACTTGACATAGTGCTTTATCATTTGTCAGACTATGCACATGCACTCACGATTCGATTCAACGTTTGTCAAGACAATTGCTTCATGTTTTTCAAGCTCTTAACTTGTGTTTAAACACATAATAAAAACAATCAAGGTGTTTCATTTTTGTTCTAACAATATTGTTGCATATTACCACACAAGTATTATTTGGACCTTACTCATTCTTGATTAAAATCAATCCAAGTATTATTTAGAACTCAGCCACTCCTAGCTAAATAAACAAGTTTGTGAAAATGTGTGATCTAAAATATCATAAGGTATTCTCACTAAAATAGGATCGAAGTCCTTAGGTGTATACAAAGGATTGACATTCTTCAACTTTTATAGGCATAAAAGGATTTAAGTTTAGATTTCAACACTTTAGCATTTCAACAATTCACAATTTCTTCTCTTTTATCTTCTTAAAAAGATAATTTAAAAGAGTGTGGAAGAAATAGTTGTTGCAAATCCTTTTTTGTCCATTGAGTGCTTCAACACTCACGCCATTGTCATGTATTTGATCAAGTTAAAACATAGAGGTTCTTTAAATGCACATCATTCAATATTAAATGTTAATTTCCTCTAAAAAAACATGCTCACAATAGTTATTAGTCCTAGGTTAAATAATTTTTACTCAAATCAAAATAAAAGTAGAGACCATATGTGATAGATGGACTATAGTTGACATATGTTTGTGTCAAGATGATTGTTGATACAAAGCAACTTTAGCTCCCATCCCATAAAATCTTATATGTTGACATGTGCTTTAGTAGATCCTCTTGTTAGACTAAAGATACAAACATTCCATGTAACACAAAATAAACTTAACTTGAAGAATATTTTCACTAGGTACAAAGTTTAGATTAAAAGTGTGTACCTATAATGTGATGAAGACTTCGCTAATCAAATTAAACAAAGATTACAAGGTGTTGCATCATTTGTTAGACAAAACACGTGTATCTTATATACTTGTATTTTATATGATTTGTTGTTATAAAGCGCATTGTCTTAAAACCAAAATATATTCATGTTTTATACTTTTTTGTGAAAAACACTTCATCAAAACTAGGGTTGTTGAAGTTTACTCTGAAATTTACTCTAAAGAGTGTGAATTTGTATTAAACAACTTTATTGTTATATAAACATGAATGCCTGTGTACTGAATCTGAAGAGGTGTTATGTGCTTAGTGTTAAACTCAGGGGAAGTTTAGCAGACAACTTGGAGAACTTATGTGTACTTTGCTTGGAGAGACTTCTTTACCTGGAGAGATTTTGTCTCCCGAGCACCCTTCGTTTTCTATTTTAAATCGTAGACCTCTCCCTTTCCCTCTCACTAGTTTAAAACTTTTGCAGCACACAATAGCTTTTTAAATAATGAACACATTGACAATCTTACCATGCTTAACAACTCGTTCTTGGGTAAATACGAATAGTTATTACACTATCAATGCATTTTAAATAACTTACACACATTACTTTTGATTTAAGCTTTAAGGAAAAGAATGTGCAATAATACATAAATGCATGAAAAGGAAAATGGAGTGGAAGCACCCCTTAACCCTTTTTTTCCTGAGACAGTTCAGGGACTGAATGACATCCCTAAATATTTACGAATACACAGACATGGACAAACATAGAGGAAATGAAACTTAGAAATCCCCTATGGTGTCACAGACAGATATTTACAACCCAGAGTTGCTGATCTCAGCTACTTGCAGAAGGGCCGAAGTACATACAGATGGGAGGATCGATCCTCATTATAGAAAGGATAGCAGATGGAATTGTCCATATTCCATCACCACATATCAATCCAGAAGCAACTGCCCCAGCATAGTCCTCTGCATCCTTTCTATTCAACTTTTCCCATACAAACAGTATCACAGTTCCAACAAACATATCAACTGCAAAGTAAGCACCGATGTAGAAAGGAACTGCCATTGCCATTGGGATGGGTATGTACTGTGAGAATTTCTTGGGAGTTACATCCCTTACAAGATTGATAACCAGGGCAGCTGCAAAGAAACCGCCGCACATTTCCATGCAGTACTTTGGAAGCTCTGAGAATCCTTGAACACCAAGAATGGCCATTTCCCTGAATATAACGGCGTATGGTGCTTTGTAAGGGCCATCAGGTGAGCCAATATCAAAGGCAGTCCAGAACATCCAGAAAGTGAGAGGAGCGATCACACAACCCATGGCTGTTCCTATCAATTGGCTCACAAACATGGACTTTGCTGATGAGAAGGTAAGGTAACCGGTCTTGAAATCTTGCATGAGATCGGCAGCAGTTGAGACTATAGACATCATAACAGCACATGATGCCACACCTGCTATTACGCCACCATTTTGGCCCACTGCTGCCGCAATAATGAAAAGACCAATCTTTCCATAAGTGGATGCCAGGCTCCAGTCTGTGAGGCCAGTGCCGTAAGAGTTGCAGAAGGCAAGGGCAGGGGCAAGGATGTAAGAGCACAGAACCAAGTACCATTTGAGAGGAGGGAAAATCATTGGTATTGTTGCTATGGATATTGCAGCCAAGCCCACATATCCAGAAGCAGCGAACCAGGTGGGTATCCTGTCCTTCAAAAATACTTCATCCCTCATCTTTTCTACTGATTGCAGTTGAGAACTCTCATCATCTGAGAACATGGATAAGAAAATAATTAACTTTAATAGATTATATACACTTGCTGTCAGATACTGACCAAATAATCAAATAAAAATAAATTATTGTGATGGCTAATCTTTTGACTATGGATTGGAAAAAATTTAGTAGAACTCAAGGTTAACTTCAAATGCATACTCTTAATAGCACTAGTTTCAACTGGTGACACTGGGAATAGATCATCAAATGATTTTCAAAAGTTAATTAACTACATTCAGTTCCGTTGTTTTCCACAATGTAACCAGTTCTATATTATCCAAACATAGCCAAGTCGTCATACAGGTCAAGACTAAATGTCAGTACGAAAGTAACTTATAAAAGTATAAGATACTCCTGCATGACAAGTTGACAAAATCTACATGTCTGGCAAGAGAAATGACTAGGCAGATGCCAACATAACTTTGTTAAAAGAAAAAAGAAATCATACTTGTAAAAAATATAATGGAAAATATTTTACTGTACTCACCATTAACCTCAGTCACAACAGGAAGGGTGATCTGTTTGGAGCTTGCCCTCCACATCTCCCTAACCGTTATAATTATAATCTTTACCAGATTATAAATACCATCCCCTAAAATAAGGGCAATAGATATGAAGACCTGCAGAAAACATGATAAGTAAGAAAAAAGCTGTACAACAGAACTATAACACAATATGGCGCTTTTTGAGGCATTAAGCCTTGGGAAAACCCAAATAAAATTCAGGCCAGCTCAGTATGTTTTAGAGGGAATAAGACAAAACTATTTCAATTTCAAGTCAAAACAAGTACTATAGTTTACTGTACACAGCAAGATGAAAGTAGAATTTAAAATTTCAGAGTTGATAATGATCTAATATAGTTTACTACGTCATGTTATGCTATCGACTATTTTCTTTTGAAACTGAAAGTTAAGATATAAAGAAGGCAAATATCATGTATTACATTTGTATTTTAATTAATAAATAGTAGGTTGCTCATGCTTGGAACTCGAGTTATGAATAATCAAGACTTTCGAATGTCAATATCAAATTTACACTAGCAGCTTAGATGAAACATTAAGGCACTGTTTCCATCCGAAATCACAAGTACTGTTTGCGTAAAGTTTCCTTAGAGATGTCCTGCAAGTATATTGTCTTAGCCATACCTTGTATCCATAAAGGCCTTTGAAATCGTTGCTACCAAGGTCAGCTGGATACCAGTCCCCAGCATGCTCAGAGATAAAAGGCCACAGAAAGCCCCATGATATAATAGCTCCAAGGAGAACTGAACAATTTACTAGGTGAGGACAGATAAGACCACATCCAACATACGTTGGACTGAAGTCAAAGTAGAATCTGCATGAAAAGGATGCCATGTTAGTATCTGAACAATTAGCTGTATCCTCAGAACCCTATACATTCACTCTGCGGCACGGCAGTTAACAGTTAAGAATATAGCATGAATCAACTTATTTGATAATTATTACAAACTTTTGACATGCTGTTATTAATGAAAAAATAGTTGCTTCAAGCACCATGGCATCAGGAGGGGCAGTCCAAAAGTACAAACAACCACAAAGTAAAACCTGAACCAACTGCTTAATTAGGCTATTCTGGGGAGTTGTTGCCTCTTATGGTGGTACCATCAGCTGTTTAATAACAGAATCAGTAAAGGTGCCAGTCTTGTTTAATTGTATTCTTTCAATAAACAGACAATAGAGATCCTATGCCACCATTAACATTATGCACGTCAGTCATTTAATATCTGTGTTCTCTGTTACATTGTACCAGAGGCAGAATAATAAAACTCTAACCAGTTCTGGAAAAGAAAAACAAAATCACAGGGGGCCATGGCCAACCAATCGCAGCAAGACAGAACTAGAACTCTACAAACTAAAGGCTGAATTTCAAACCTAGAACACAATTTCATACCTCATTTCTTTTTATCATCCCATTTATTAAATAGTCTACAGACTAAGAATTCAATTACCCTTTCTCATTAATATTAAAATTATTTTTTACTTCTTAACCTGCAATCACTTTCTCTTTCTCACTCTCGTTCTGAATTCTACTTATTATCATGTTCCTATGCAAACCAGGGAGTTAACTGGTCTGATACAGGCTGGGGCATTATTAAAAGTGCGAGCGTCAGTGGAACTTTGGATCAGCCACTTTTCCTAAGTGTATCAGTACCACTCGCAATTATTCTCAGGAATTCATGTAGTTCCAGAATTTCAACTGACATGCTAGTAGTGGGATAGCTATGGGTTGAGTTTATCAAAAATAACTAGTTAAAGTTTTTGACATTACCCCATTAGTTTCTTAAGAATGTATTGGAATTCATAATTCATAATCATAACCATAATTCAGTTTTGGTATCTTCCCAGTACAAGAAATATACATCATGAGGGACCGTATCTTTCGTTATTTATCAAGTTCATTAAATTCTGATTATTAATAAAAAATAAAAATCCTAGCACTGGCTCGTGGATTTCTATTGGATCCACAAAGTTCCTGCCTGTAGGGTTGGTGCCTTAAGGCATAACTGAAATCATAAAATGATACAGTCACCAAATAAACACAAAAGTAGATTAATAGTTTAATACAGGCCTTTCAAAAAAAAATTACTCATTTCAGTATCATCTCTTAATCGCAACATATAACCTTAGACCCACATACAAGTTACTCTTGGACTATTTTAATAGCCAAGAACAGATGTTCCATAATTATGAGTACGAAATTAATTCTGTAAACTCATTAAACAGAGTATACTATTTTAATAGCCAAAAACAGATGTTCCATAATTATGAGTACGAAATTAATTCTGTAAAGTGAAGAGAAAACTAAAATATAAAGAGCCTTACGTGTTCCTAAACAGTGTCAAACCAAAGCTAGGGAAGTTGTCAAATCCACATGAATCGCCAATACCACTGAAGAACCACTTAAAGCAACTCCACACAAAACTTATGCTTAAATACTTCCCAAGCTGCCGAACTTGATTCCTGTGCAATTCTCATAGACAATAAATTAATAATATAGAAAACAAAGAAAATAGAAACAAAATAATAATTGGTTAAAAATGGGTTAACAGGTTTCAGCGATGCTTGGATTAATAAGCGAAAATATACAGCAATAATGTGCGTAACCTGTATCAGAGTGTAAGTTATAAAAATCTTCTGAGTGGTTAAATTAACATAATTTGTAAAGTATACCCTGCAAGTTCTGCTCCAGTTTTTGTATGGAAACTGTTAATTAGCATTGCTGTCGCTGTCCCACTGGGATATGTAAGCTTATAATCCAAGACCATAACCTAAAATTCCATTCACATAAATCAGTATACATTAGCAAAGGAAATGATGCATCAAATACGCAACAGATGGAAGTACAGAGGTTAGAGCCATACAAAGAACACAAAAGCCATAACCAAAATTTGAGCTCCTTGCAGTTCCACTCTTAATTTATTCACTTTCTCATTATAGATGTACAACTAAAGAGACGCCATTTGATTTTGTAGGAAACAATTTCAAAAGTCAAAGGCTTTAAAATAAATAATTCCTCTTTAAATAAACTTTTCCATTAAGGTTTTTTAACAACAGCCTTCTTTACATATCTATAAAAACTTTATTGCCCTCTCAACAGAGAAATTATTCACAACTTTGCCCCCAAAACAAAATTATTCATATATTTGCACCACAGATATGATTCCTTTAAAGTTTGTGCTTTCAGCCAAAGAAACAATATAGGATGGAAGCATTATTTTTAATATATGGGAAAATAATACATCTTCTAATATGCTTTTGTACAGTCTTCACGACAAATAAATAAGATTTTGCATTATAGAATGCCAAATATTCAGAAATGAATACAAACATGGAAGTTCACGAAGAAAGATGCATTCATCATATCATTAGCTAAAAAAAACCTATGGAACAATTGGAATAATGACTACCAGCTCAAAGTTTGACCACATTTAATAACTTGACTTTCCGGATTAAAAGAGACAAAAAGCACCCTCCTGCTTATCTCTCTTATTAAAATTTAATTTCCACAAGATAAAGAAGAAAAGGAACAAAGAAAGAAATAGAGTTCAAGTAAATGTAACACAATAACAACAAACCAAATAGATTTACCTTCCGAAGTGGCACAAGGCTAAAAAGTCCAAGGAAACTGACAACAAACATGAAACCCATCATCCAACCCAATCCTGGATTTTTAACATCTTCAGCTCTATTACCAGGGTAATCAGGGCCTATGAGTTCATATGTTCTCTGATCCATGGCAATCAAGGATGAACCAAACCCACCTGTCAACAACATCACAGTTTGCACGTTTATAGGGAAAAAATCTCACCAAAGTAAGAAGCAGCTCTCATGACCACCAGATTGCTTAACAAGAGTTAACAAGCAATCGTGTGTAACAAACAATGCTTTACCTTGTACAATTAAGAAAATAAACACATTTTAACATTCAGTCCCTATTTTATTTTTTCCCTTTGCTGAGAAAGACTTTATCAATGTTGATGGATTTGAACACAAATGAAATCTCGCTAGTTTATTATTATTCTTTTTGGTATGGAATAGATGTATATTCTATGTGAGTTAACCATGCTCGAGCAGGAAATTACCATAATGGGTGGTAAAACATTTCCTGTGAACTTATCGCAACTAGTGTGTCCCCAAATATCAAACTCAAGACTACTAGTTAGACTCAAAAAATCTCCTGCTAATTTATTATTATTCCAAGAAATATACGATAAAAATTAGAAACATACATAATATATTTTATAAATAAAGAAGGAAGTTAAGTTCCTACTCCATTATCAGTTAACCTTATCTCTTTTACAAAAACTCCCATAACCTCTAAGAACCTTCACAATACCAACAAACCACAGAACATTCTTATCAATCTGAAACGTATGTTCCAACAAAGCACCGACCATTTTTCAAAGAGTTGCGCAATTCTAAAGCGAATTCAACAGCAACAAACCACAGGAACATTCTTATCAATGATTTAAACTGCAGTTGGGTCGTAGTTTTTTGGCAAACTTTGACCTTGTCGCGGACCAATTTTTAAGCCAAGACCAGACAACTGAGTGAATGTTTAGATTCAGATTAGGAGAACTCAAAAGCACTTGTACTCTAAAACTAACAACTTTTTCCTTCTTCAACATGTGCATTGCAATTAGTTAGTGTACTAGAAATCACAAAAACTTCAATCAAAACATGGTCTTCAACCAAAACAAACAATTAAGGAATAAAGAAAGGGAGAGAGATATACCACTAAAGGCAAGGCCATAGCAAGCAACCACACACGTCTGAATAACAGTGTTCTCTTGTTTGGTGAAGGGTTTGGTGAAAAATCCCACCTTAGTCAAGAAACCGGTCCAGGTCTTGACAAAGAAAAACCCCAACAAACCAGCAGCCACGTTGAGGGAAGGGATGATTCCAACTGTGAGGTTGAGCTTGTGGGTGATGATGCAGAACAAGGCCCCCAACACAGCACTCACCACCAACCCTCTTATCGTGATTTGCTCCTTCCATTCTGGAACCTCCTCACGCAAATACTCCTCCTTCTCCTCGTTACCGTGAGGATTCACAAGCAGGGGCTCCGAAATATCCACTGAGGAGGTTTCTGTGCCCATCGTGCCCGAGAGTAACAAAGAGAGATTCGGGGTTTTTGGGTGGAATCAGAATAACCAGAAGACCAAATATGATATCAGTTGTTGTGGATTCAGATGAGATAAATGATTGGGTTAGGTTATGGGACTTAAAATGTATCTGGACATTGATTTTGACAGGGTTAGATTTTTTGTAAGCATTTATGTCTACTTCTGTTATTGTTTATGGGCATGCTACAGCGGGACACGCAACTCGATCGGGTTAATCTGGGGATTCCAACCTAACCTAACAACCTGTCATCACGTTGCTTGGATTTTTTTAGTTTAGCCAAGTTGCCTGGTATAAAACAAAATTGTTTTATTTCTCTTTTTTTAATTCCAAAAATGATTTTCGTTTTGATCTCTAAATATAACCTTTTATTTTATTTCTTAAAATTAAAAATATTAAATTTAATAAATTAAAATGAGATTCATTCGTCCTTCTGTCTTATCTTCAATGACGCCATTGTAGAATATATAAATCAAACAAAATGTTCTTAGCATGGTTTTGCAAATCTTAACAAAAAAAAGTATTAAAATAAATAATAAATAAAAACATCACAAAACCATTATCACAAACTAAAGAACAAAATAAGAATCAAGAAAAAAAAATAGAATTACCATAAACAACTAAAGAACAAAAATAAGAATCAAGAAGAGAAAATAAAATATGCACAAAACAAAAATAGAATATTAATAACTTTTAATTAGGTTTGTAAGTTTTATTATGAATAATTTCATCACTTTTAATGTTAATGCTCTAGGAATCTTTCTAGGATAGTCATATATGCTATCATGAGTAGTTGTGGATGCATCATCATTCTTTTTTTCATTTTGAAGAGAATTCGACCACGAATTTGTAAAACCTAAACTCAAAGAGGAAAGGTCACCCATATTAAAAGTATGACTCATGCTGTAACTAGAGAACAAATATAACTCATAGGCATTATTATTTATTCTCCTCACAACATGGAAAGGCTCATCCCTTTAAGGTGGAGTTTGGGCTTCCTTTGAGTTGGCTCCTGAAGTGAAGTCATACCCAATCACTCTCTTTGAAGGTGACCTCTTTCCTTCCTTTATTGACAAACCTTTGTTATTGCCCAACCTTCCTCTTTATGTTGTCCTTGAGTGCAACATGCAAGTCTTCGATCATTTAGCTTTCTCCATCCCATCTTGACAAGTTCATGCCTCATACGTGATGAGAAACTAGGGGAGGACCGTTTAAATATTCCGTTTAGGGAAGGATATTGACGCCACACTCAAGAAATGAGAATGTGAGTGAAGTGATAAGTAATGGGTATGATTGCCACAAGTTTCTCTCATAAGATCAATTATTAGCTTCTTATAACTTAGAACTCCAAAAGGTTATCATAAAGAGAAATCTCATTTTATGTCATATTCATATATATCTCAATATATTAAAGAGTGCATCCTTTTATAGAATGAATTAGGCAGACCTTGCGAATTCCACATTAATTCTCAATTAGTACTATTTAATACCTAGTAATATTGCATTTAATTCTTATTACATGAATCATTATTTCCCATATTTAATTAAAAGATAGAAATTACAATGAGAACTCAAAAGACCCTTTAAGATCATATCATTCCCTCCTTCTTCAAGTACATTCGTCCTTAAATGTCATGAGTATTCTTCTTCCAAGATAAACATATTACTCAGATCAAAGATTTTTATTGATGTTCCATTTCAAAACTACATTCCTTGCAAAAACAGTTGATTGATTAATACCAAATAATGTGTTGTTGTTGAGACATCACATAAAAAATCTCTTCCCCGTATTGTTGAATGGACAAAATAACAATATTTGCACAATCATTAAAGACATTATCTTTATTATCATTTTTTCTTCCTCTTTGTTGGTCACCTTTTTTTTCACTTATTTCTTCTTTTCTCTTTTCTTGTATATTTTTTCTTAAATATATTTTTCTTTCAACTCCTCGTTATTTTCTTTTACTCTCAACTCCTCCTCTTTATTTTCCTTTTTTGTCAACATGTCCTCTTTTTTCTCTTAACTTCTCTACAAATTCTTTCTCTCTCAACTCCTTTTCTTTAATTTTTTTCTCTTCAACAATTTTCTTTTCTATGTTTTTCTTTTTCTATATCTCTCTCTTTCAAAATGGTTGAAGCATGTATTTTCCAATATTCATCAGACATTTTCTCTTTATCTATATACCTTTTCTCATTCTTCTCTTTCCTTTTTTTTGTCCTTAAAATTTTCTTTCACTTTTCTCTCCATCTATGAGACAAACTCATCAACAAACAATTTGTGATAGACATTAACTTAAGGGACACTTTTAGAAATGGAGTACGTCCCTGAGTCTATATATTTGAACGACCTTATATTGACCCGACTCCACCTTCCTCACCCCATATGGATGAGTATAGTCTCGATCTACACAATCTGTGCCATTTGTCTCATCCGGTGGGACGTTAGGATCAAAAGGTTCAAAATGCAAAGCCTTATGGTGGATGTTATGGACTCACAATTTAAGAATTTCACAACAAAACTTGACAAATTCATGGACATTATGTGATGAATCCACCCCAAGGCCCAATCCATGGCCCATGTGTACATCAAGTCCAAGCCTAATCAAAGGCCTAATAACAAGAGGATACATGATTAGAGCATTAGAATAAATTTTATTTTTTGGGCCAAATGTTAGGTCATGCTTTGTAGAATAAAATGTCAAAGTCCTTTGTAATTAGCCTTCAAAATTGGACTAATCCAAGCCCAATTTGAAGCTTGGCCGAGAATGCTTGGAGGAAGCTAGATTGGTACGCAAGTTTCACATGGAGAGTGTGAGGGGAGACATGGCTCTTGATCCCTCACTCCTTTGCATCTCACGGCCACAAATTGAGCTTCTTCTCCAAGTTACATTTCTATTACATTTGATGTTGCATTTCATTTCATTTAGGCCAGCCATCCATCCTATGAATGGGGCCTTCTTACTCTTATATTTGATTACTTTTGAATGGTAATATGCTAGTTGTTGAGATCATTCCACCCTTATTACCTCAATAGTCACTTGCTAGACTAGTTTCTACTTTAAACACCTCTAGCCTCCTTCCCTAGAACGGACCTCTATTCTAGACTCCATCTCCACTTCATCTCCATTGCTTCAAGGGCCTTCAAAGCTTGACTTCACTCCTCCATTCCAGCTCCATTTCCGCTACAACCATGGACCTTTTCCTCTTCATTTTCGTGTTTCAAGGTCTATCAAGGGAGCGAGTAACTTTCATTTTAAGAAAAATATCTTGCATTTCAAAGCGGCAAGTGTTGCCATTGAGAAATGAAATGATATTTTGAGTAAGTGGAGATGATGCGTCTAAATGCAACTTTCTAGTTCTCTGAGAGTGACATATGGGAAGTGTTACTTGGCATGAACATATAGGAGGAAATTGTTATTGGAACAATGTTATGATTTTCTTTACACAAATCTGATGCATATTAAGCTTTTAATGGACCTACCCGTACATATGCATTGGAATAAGCTAGTTAAGATGATGATGGGGATTAATTGAGCCCCATGTCTGTGCCTTTATCTTATGTTTGCTTTATTTCAATCTTCAAACATTGTTATCATGTATTATTTTATTGTTTTTGCTAAATTGTTCACACATTGTTATTGCATTTGTATTTGATATATGTTTTTTATTCTTATTAATTTATTATTCTTCATGCATTGAATTTGAAGTTAATTCTTAATGGCATCATCATCATCACATAGAAGACAAAAAACTTGAAAGGATAAACATTTAGAGATGAACCTTCCTACATCGAAGAAGCCTACAATAGAATATGTATTACATCAAAGACGTTTCTTTAGTGATTATCATCAGATGGAACATTATGCACATGAATTTTATATAAGAAGAATTGTGGAACGGAAGATAATGAATTTTGAATCTTTTACCATATATGGTTTTTATTTCCATCATCACCTATTATTTCAAGGACTCTTTAGCTTCGTCGCACGGGATTGTCCATTCTATTCGGATCTCATAAAAGTCTTTTATTCAAATCTAAGGATTTTTACAAATGGATACCTACAAAGTAAGGTGAACAAGAAAAAAAATTAAACTAAAACTAGATGATTGGTTTAATTTTGCGCATCTAAAGTATTAGAGTCAAAAATTGTCGAGTACAAATTTACCAAAAGACCTCCTCTTTGACCACGTTAGTGCTTTGGCTTTTATGGTCATACCAGATATGCACGGTGAATGTCTCAAAACTGTTGGTTGTCTAAATGCAAATGACAAACTACTATATTATTCTATGGGGCATTTCTTGACACCAAGAATGGCTAATTTTTCAAAAGTTATGAAAAAAAAAAAGACATTTTTATTATGTGGCTTTTGAAAAATAACATTTCCATAAATTGGATTCATCATATCATGCAACATATGCTTAAATGCAAGGGTAGTGAAACTCCTCTTCTATATGGTATTTTTATAACAAGAATCATGTAATATAATGGAGTAGACCTTTCTATAGAGGCTTGCATGACTATCGGCAAAAGACAACACTTTTCTACAAATAGGTTGAAAAAGTTGAATATTGTTAGTGTTAATGGTGTATGGAAGCACGATCATGCAATTCATGCTCCTAAAGCATAGGAAAAACTTGAAATTCCTTTGACTGACAACCCTGAAATTCAAATGCACGATTCTAATGGTGAATTTGAAGAACCTTCATTGAACTCAAATTCTCAAATTCTAAGTCAAATATGGGGTGGGGGTGCAAGACTTGCAAAATATAAATGAATTAATAGAAGGACATGTTCAATTAATAGAAGAAACTTTATCGAATTTGACTCTTGATATAAACCGACAGATGCTAGAAATGAGTTTCAATGTCTACCAAATTCTACACAAATTAGAGGACTAGTAGGATTCTAATGACATAGTTGTATCCTCTACTCTTTTCTCCATTACATTCTAAGAAATTTAATTATAGTTCATTATTTAATACAAAATGACAGTTTTTTATTGTCATTTTAACTTATGTGTGTTTCACTCAGATGGATTCAGTAAAAAGGTAGGCACTAAATGAAGCAAATGAACAAATAAGACAACAATCTACCATTCTTAACCGCCACCTTGCAACTATTGAACATATAAACAACATCCTTACGAAGAGAAACAACCTAAGTCGTGGAACCGCTACAGCTGAATATACAGGTGTTCAAATTTTTTATTTATTAAGGATAATGAACATTCCAAATCAAAACTTATTTAGAAGGTGCTATGAATTTCTTTCTTCACACCCATCCCTTACAAGACGTATAATGGGGATGCCAACACAATATCGTTTAAATAGGTTGCTTACTTATATGAATGAGGGGGATTCACTTTGATTCATCATAAATTTAATTCTCTCTTGTAATGTACGTACCTTATTTCATATTTCAACTATAGTTGCTAAATTTTGTGATGAAAAAATTAACGATTTTTTTTTCCACAAAGAATGTTGTTATATTATCTTGATAATTTTATTTAAATTAATGGCGATAATCATCACTAATAATTTTGCATAATTATAATAATAATATAAAAATATGACTTTTAAAATTGCGCTTACAAAAATAATTAATACCCCAAATTTCTAAATTGTTAATCAAAAAAATTTTCAATGACAAATATTTTGTATTTTTGTTATTTTTTATGAAAATAATATTTATTTTTAAATTTATTCTTTTAAATTTTTTTATAAAATAAATCTAACTCATCTAAATGTAATTTTAGATTACTTTCAACATCAAAGACAATTTGGTAATCTTGTCTTTCTTTCAATTAAACTTAATTTCTATTGTATCACATCAATCAAATCACTCAAAAACTTATTTTTGATTTTTTTCTCTTTGAGAAGATTCCAGTTCCTTGGGAACTTTTCATAGCATGTGTCTAACAACCAACAAGTCTCATTCACTTACTTTGATTTCATCTTCACTTGAAGAGGAAGATGAGCGAGAGGAGGATTCTCTATAAGGGAAAGGCGAAGAAGGGTGTTCACTTTCAACCTCTCCTTTTTCATTTAGGGTCATAGCTCTCTTGTTAAGACAATTAGAAGTTATGTGTTCATACCCTAAACACATGAAACACTTAATGGAGCTTAACCTTTGTGCATTGGAAGAGATAGGAGTGGCACTTGAAGTTCTAGGCAAATTGACCCTATGTGGTGGCTCTAAGAGAGACTTGGAAGGTGTTTTATCATGTTTCTCATTTTCCTTTCCCTTTTATGAACTAGTATAGTAGTCATTATATGAGCCACTCCTTTTCACCCCATCTTTTCTTTTCAATTGAAGAGTATTCATATAACTCTACCACATCATGTATATCTCTCTTAAGCCCCTAACAACCCTAGCTACCTTGGCTTTATCACTTTCATCATGCAAACCCGCCTTGAGTAGCAAAGACTCAAGCAACTTTGAATAATTATTCACATACATTGATCTTTATTGAAGCCTTTGGAGCTTCAAAAGAATTTTCCTCCTATAATAGGAGGTCACAAATCTAGCATGAATATGTCCCATAATGTCCATCCAAGAAACCGTAGGTGGCCCTCAGTAAGAGTTCATACAAAGTTGATGCCATTGATAAGTCCCTTATCTCTAGAGTTTTTCTTAGCTATTTATGTTGTTTGAGGCAGTTTTAAGTTGTTAACTAGGAGTAATTAGCTTAGAATTAGTTTAGTTAGTTTTTTAGTCTAGTTTTATAAAAATAGCTTAATAAGGTATTTTTAAAGCATTTTTAGTGTAAGCCCTAGAAGTACTCTTAGAATAGTCCAGTGACATATAGTTATGCCCAGATGATAGAATTATATGTAGGTTTGTAGCATTTGAGTTCAAGTAGATAGACTTAGGAGTAACCATAATGATAAAGTATGTGGCCTAATTTAAGTGTCATTAGGAAGAATCTTGGTTTAACTAACATTAATTTGAGCTTTGAAAGTATAATGTAGCTAAAAGGTTCAAGGACAACATTGTGGTGGTCATTGAAGGCCACTAGAGAATCCAAATCAGCCAAGCCTCATGAAATTTATGCAAAGTGGACTTTTCCATGAGAGTTGACCAGAGGGTTGACTTAAAGTTGACTTTTTTTCATTTAATCTCCAATGGACATGGCACATGTAGGGAAAGCTTGAGGGTACTCAACTATACTTGTGCTAACCTTGAAATTGCAAAGAATTAATCAAGAGATGCATAGAAATTCTAATTTTTGCTTGTTTGGTTAATTAATGTAGATTTAGAGTGTAGCATAACTTTGGTGATCCTAACTCTTTTCTTTAGTTATGAGTGCAGGATGGAGTGTATGATGAGCTACTGGAAGTGACTTTAGTCAAAGGAAGGTTGCTGAGTTGAAGGAACAATGGCTACCATGAGGGATGCATATGAAGGAGTTGAATCAAAAGCTAAGGATGAGTTGTCACAACTAGCTGGTTGTATTACTTGCTATAGGAGAATGGACACAATGACACAACATGGTTGACCTGCTCCAATTAGTGTCTGCAATGGAAAACCTACCACTCAGGTTATTAGATAGTTGGTTAATCTATTAGGAGGTAGTTTAGTTTTGGTTTTAGGAATTTTTTGCAGTAGTTGCAACTAGTAATAGGCAGTTTCAAGTTTCAAATTCTGAAAACTGATATATTGGTTAGATCATTATGCTACAAAAAAGAACCATCCATCCACATGAGACACATCCATACACTACTTCCACAACACACAAAAGCACCATTCTTCTCCATGTTTCTCTACATTTTTTTTTCATTCCTTGGAGTTCTTGAAATTGTTGATCACACGACGAGCTTCAACATCAAGGATTCCTCAGTTTCTATGTGGTTTTCATTCCATTTTCACCATTTGAACTTGTTGTAAGTATGTGCATATTCAATGAATTCATATTTTCTCTGTTTTCACTGTTCATTCTTCATGTATTTTTTGTTCTTCATGGTTGAACCTTGTGATTGAGTTTAATTGTTGATTCTTAATATCTCGATTCAATACTAGACTCAATTTGTAAATGAACTGAGTTCCAAATGATGAACAGTCATCTACACCAATTTGAGGTCTTTTGATGAAGAGAAAAAGATAATCAATCAATTGAAACCATGACTAATGTTCATGCCACTATTTCCTCCATTTTATGCAAACACACTCAAGAATCATTTGAAGTTAAGTTTTCTCTCCTAGGATTGATCCTTGGTTTGTCACTACACAACATTAGTTAGTGAGAAAATCAAGTTTTTACTAAATCTGAAGCGACTATAAGGTTTATCAAATGACAAACTTGATTCTACCACCACTAGATCAACTTGTTCTTGATCCCCTACATGGCGTACATTGAAAATTTTATCTACTATGGTTTCCCAATTAAAGTACATATCGAGATCATTATCTCCATGAAACTTAGGTATCTTTATCAATGATGATGGCTTTCTTGGGGAATAATGTTGCCTTCTTTCTCTTCCATGGTGCCTCCTACGTCCCATGCCACAAGACTCTTCCTAAGAGGGGCTTCTCCTCCTTATAGTATTTCTTTCTTGCTATTCCACTTCAAGTTTTTGGATGGTGTCTATTTAGTATCTTTCATTGTCTCTTATTGACAAATCCATCCTCTTTCTAGACAACTCCATCTCCTTAAAGAGCTCCACCAAAATCGATTCCTTGTCATGTTGTTTAATCAAAGCTTCACCTTGGCTAGGGGTGTATTTGATGGGTGATTTATCTTCAATAATTTCTTCCAAATTGATTTTGCTTACAACCAAAAAGCTCAAAATCGAGACACAAAAACAAAAAAATAATTTAGTTAATGATAAAGTCGAGACCAATATGCACCAAAAATAATAGCTCTAATGTGTTTGGGTTCCCTCACAACATGCAAAAGGGCTAGGCTATCACTCAAGTTCTACTAAAAGGGTGTAAGCTTCTCTAAGTCTTAAAATCAATGAGACTAGCAAGCACAAGTGAAAGGGTATTCACGACAAACACACTAAAGAGGTTCAAGAAAAGAAAACTTCAAATGAAAAAGCTCAAGAACCTAAAGACAAGAAAGAAAAGTACAAAAATAAGGAAAGCTAAATTCTAAAAAAGGGAAAAATATGTGACAAAAATAGCAAGAATAATAACACAAACAAAGCTTGATAGAAAGACTATATGCAAAGTATTTTGATTGTGCACTCATAAAGACCAATGAACATGCATATACCAAAGAAGACTTGGTCCAATTAGTAATGAAACCAATTTCCACACACATCAAACACTCAATTTCATGCAAGCTAGAATCATACCACTCCACATTTTTCTTATTTTTTAGTTCAAAGAGAAAAAATAGCTCTCTACTTGTGTGTTTTAGAGCTGGATTTTTTTTGTTTTGTTTTGAGATTCTAGCTAAGCACAATTTCAAGAAAGGTGTCTATATCTATTTGAAAACTTAGCTAGTAGTTTTAGGTCAATTAATCAATTCAAAGGCATATACACATAAACTAGTCACTTGATCATGCATTTTCAACTACTTGGGTAACAAGAAAAGAAAACTTCTACTTGGCATATGGCATATGACTCAAAACAAAGGATAACCAAATTTAAAGACTCTTAAGACACAAAAACTTGAAGTGAATATGTGACACATAGAAGAAGCATTCAGTCATGTCATAAACAAAGCAAGAAAACATGTTGTCAACTTGGAAACACATCAAACATGTAGATGATGTGATTGTGATACTCTAACCTCAAAGCCAAGTATAAAATGAGCTAATACCAATCTTTTCCCATGTTGATCGAGAACTCCACCAAGAAAATAAGAAAACACAATTGAAAGTTAACATAATAAAACACCACACTTCAAGATAACCTAGGAATTATATACCAAATGATAAACACCCATTTTCATTTTTAGAATTATATGGTGTTATAGTGATTAAGCAAGGTCAAGGAAGATCCCCACTAGACATTAAGACAACCAAGATTATCTAGATGTGAAGATTCACTCCTAAGGGCTCTAGAGAATAAGAGAGTTCAATTAATGGAAATCAAAATCAGGAACACACAAAAATTGTACAAGTTGATTTATGAATGGAACATTGATGCACAACACATGCTCGACAAAATAGCAATCAACAGTAGAATTTGAATGGAAAGAGGAACTTATGTGGTTGAAGACTTTAATTTTGAACTAGAAGATGAAGGATACGAGTGGATGATGCTTGGAATGGAATGTTTCCACACCACTTTAGAGATGCTCAAAGATGAGTAAGGGTTGAGTTGCCACTTGAAGCTCACACTCCAGATGAGACTCACGATTAAGAGAGAACAATTCACTCTCAATTTCTACAAAGTTTCTTTTCTATTAAAATCCAAATTTGATTATGATACAAGTGATGTCTCATATTTATAGGAAGAGAGGTTGTTGCCTAATCATAAACTAATGCCCTACGTAACTAGGATTAAAATAAGAGTATATGATAAGTTATCTACTAATGAAGCGTGCAAAAGAAGCCAACATGTTCTCCAAGTTTTAGTTGCCTCAAGTTCAGATGTTATAGTTATTATTCTCCTCAAGTTTTGGCTAAATTCATGTTCACACATTTTTCGCTATGCTTACACTCTGCTTCACTAGGTGCCTATGTGTGCACAATAAGTGAATAAATTGCCTTTATACATGCTCTTGATCACCCTCCTTTGGTCCTCAATCAAGGGCTCACAACTTCCTCTATTCCATGGATTGATTTGAGATCTCATAAAAAAGAAATGTAAATGTGAATTGAAAGTGCAAATACGTAACCAAAAGAGGAGAAAATAGAAAAAATTATGGAAGACATGAAAGGGGAGAGGTATTCAAGATGAACCACGACACTTAGTGTGACACCCCGACTACTATATTAAATAATTATTATTTGATAAAAAGATGGAATTTTTTTTTGTACAATAAGATTTTCCTTGAGAGGATACTAACAATAACATAACTTCATATCCATATATATATATATATATATATATATATATATATATATAAATAATTTATATCTCTATAATTGTTCATGAAATATTACAAAAATATGTATTTGTATAATATTAAGAGTTTTGCATCAAAATAGAAGATTATCTATATTTTTAATATCTCCTTAAGATATTAATATAAATTATCCACGAGTCAATCTTTAGAAGATCCATCAATAATATCTCGAACAACTCTCATTGAGCAAGTTCCCCTTCTACTCATGCAACAGGTATATATGAATGAAAAATATGAAAAGAGTGAGATCTTTATAAGTCTTAAATATCAATCTTAATAAACTCAACAACCAATATAGACACTGAGGTCCTAGAATTAGACCTACAACCACAAAACTATATCTCGTTATACCAGACATATGGATCCATATTCCACTTCTAAGGATCCATTATGAACATCAAAAGTTACTTTGGCAAGTGATTAGGTAGTTAAGTTTTTCTCATAAAACATTGGCACAAACATAATTATTTCTTTCTCAAGAATATTAGTCATTTATTGGTCCATAAAAGAGATATATACTCACTACCTAACATTGGTGATGCTGAGCAGGTATCGGATAATGCCAAGTTTGGCCTATGAATATCCTAGTCCAGAGCACCATTCTGAACTATCCTGGTATTCATCTACTTGGTAAAACTTCCTAAACTCCACCATGGTTCCTGCCTTTCATCCTACAATGTACCAAACTATTACTTCCCAAATACAAACACTTTGACAATGGTTTGATCTCAACTTATTGAAACCAGACTTAACCCTTTCTTAACTTACATACTCTTGGACATTTTCAAAGGTCATAAAATATGATGACTATCAAATTATGTCATTGTATAAACTATACACAAAGAATATAAAATAACAATAAAATGTACATGTAATTTTCTTCTATCCAAGCTCACTGAATAAAATAATATTTACTTTTACTCCTTTTTTTAACTTTTATTGAATTCTAATATAATTACAAAATAATAATCAAAGCAAGAACTTTAAACAAATAACTAGATAAGGATTAGAATGTTATAAATAATTATAATAAGAAAAATATAAATTAAACAAGACCAATGTGTAACTGAAGATAAATTAAATGAAATAAATAAAAAGGATCAGTTCATAACTGAAAATAAATAAAATAAATAAATAAATAGGACCAGTGCATAACTAGAAATAAATTAAAATAAAATAAATAAACGGGACCAGTACATAACTAGAGATAAATTAAATAAAATAAATAAACAAGACCAGTACATAATAGGAGATAAATTCAATAAAATAAATAATCAGGACCAATGCATAACTAGAGATAAATTAAATAAATATAATAGGATAATAAATGAAAATAATTGAAATGAAAGTAAATAAAATAATATTGATTCAAAATAAATAAAGATTAATATAACACTCATGAGTTTATCAAGATTAATATAAAAATAACTTAATCTTACCCCCTTACCTTATTGATTGAATGACACACTAATAATATTTGAAGTGGACTAGAATCCCTTCCGATCTTTGACGGTAAACTTTCTCTCTCTATTTTCTCTTTCTCTCTCTCTTCTTTCTCTCTCTCCTTTTTTTCCTTCTCCCTCTTTCTCACGTAACTTATTCCCTTCACTTCATTTCATCTCCATATATATATATATATATATATA
>Ga0214545_1001230_pt1 | contig 47015 bp, 16 predicted proteins | sample CNSS4metaG_FD_160064 | JGI IMG/M metagenome (GOLD analysis project Ga0214545, IMG submission 160064) | Root nodule microbial communities from cowpea collected in UCLA plant growth center, Los Angeles, California, USA - CNSS4 | ecosystem: Host-associated > Plants > Roots > Nodule | place: USA... | reverse complement strand
TATATATATATATATATATATATATATATAAAAGTCCGACTTCCGGTTCCTATGTATATATATTTTTTTTCATTTTTTTTTAAATTTAAAGTTTTATTATTGTATTTTAATTTTTTTATAATTTTTTTATTTAATATTTTTATTACTTATTTTTTTTTAATTTTTAAAGTAATAATTTTTAAAATTTATATGTTGTATAATTTTTAATATGTGTTTTAAAAAATAAAATAAGTTAGAAAATATATATTTGAGAAAGAATTAAAAATATTTAAAATCATTTAATTTTTTTATCTATGGAATTCGATTTCCGGTAATGTTTTTTGTTTTTCGGAAGTCGACTTCCGGTAATGATTTTTGACTTCCGGAAGTCGACTTTCGATGATATATTTTGACTTCCGGAAGTCATATATTTTGACTTCCGGAAGTCGACTTTCGAAAGTATTTTTGGGGTGTAATGTCCGTGAATTTCCTTAAATAGTCAAAGGGTATTTTGAGAATTTAAAAAAATTTTGTAGGTGCAGAAGAAATGCTTGGAGGTGTAGGAAGAAAGACCCTAAATGTTAAGTTTGTTCAATACACATTGTTGGTTTAGTTATGGACCGGTTTTTGGGCCTAATTTATTTTAGATGGGCCGGGCTGATATCCTTAAATTAATTTTTCTTTTGTGTGGAAAACATTTATACGTAATTTTTTAATCTGATCCCATTTATGCGGACCATGGATGAATTTTATATTTTATTTTTTTAGGACAAACTCCTATATTTGTTTTTAAGAGAACTTGCATTTCCTTCTGTTTCATGTTTGAAAAAGACATTCAACTCTTTATATTTTCAACAAATTAGCATTCAAGTCACTTCAATTTTTAAACATATATTCACATTCTTTATTTGTTTTTATAAATGAGAATCACTTCCATTATATTTTTAATAAAATACTACTTATTTATCTTATTTTATTTTTAAAAATTATATCCACTAACATTTAATAAAAATGTAAAAAAAACTAAAGTTTCAAAATATAAAAAATAAGACATTTTTATTGAAAAAATAATAATAATAGAACATATTTTTGTTAATAAAATAAGAGAATAATTTGTCACTTAAAATAAAAAGGTGAGTGATATTTAATAAAAATATGAACAAAGAAAGTCAATGTCAATATTAGGATGACAACTTGATTATCTTATTTTCGTATTTAAAGTAAATTTTTACAATGAATATATCAACAATGAGGTAATAATGAAAAATCATGAGACATGGTATCCAGACTCCCTATATTTGGAGTTTTTTTTTTCTTAATTCGTATTTTTAAATTAGACATTTAAAAATATATTTTTAGATCTTGATTCGAAAAAATTAACCTAAAAAATAATTTTATATTTCAAAACGAGTCTTTCGGAAAATATTTTTGAAATTGATGATATTTTGCGACACACTTATTTCGGAAAATATTATTTTACACATTTAAGAATGAGTGATCGAAAGATATTTTTGAATCGTAAAGTTTTTGAAAATATTTAATTAAAAAATATTTTTTAAATCGAGTAATCAGGAAGATATTTTAAGATATGAATATATTTTTTGGAACACTAATATAACATATGTACAAAATATATTTCGTATTTGATATTTTGAAAAATATTTTCGAAATTGAAAATACTATTCAATAAAAAAAATTAAAAAATAGTATTTAGTAAGGAGTAAATTTAAAATTTTATGGAGGTGCAGGAGGAAAAAACGGAGTGCAGGAAGAAACATCATTTCCTTTGTAGATAAAATTAGCACGGTTCCAGTTTATGAGGACGATGGAGGTTAAAGAAAATGATTTTTAGATTTTATTTTTTTTTAGGACAAACTCCTATATTTGTTTTTAAGAGAAATTACATTTCCTTTTGTTTCATGCTCAAATAAATTACATTTATGTTTTTAGTTTTAAAAAGACTTTCAAATCTTTATATTTTTAACAAAATAGCACTCAAGTCACTTTAATTACGAAACTTGAAAAAAATTAATGTAAAACTCATAGAGTAATTGTATTTTAATAATTTAAAACAAATAATAGATATAAATATAAGAATGAATATAGAAACGAAACGAATATGCAAACTAAAACTTTTAAAATAAAGCAAATATTGATATTTTTTTTGTGCCATGTATTTCGAGACCACTTGTATTAAGAAACATTTAATTTGAAAAATTAACATCATTCGATATGAATTATGGTGAGTGATGTAATAGGAATTATATATTTAAAATACAGACGAAATTATAATTATAGTTATGTTATCTAAATAACATTGACTAGGGATGCTTTTTCTTCATAAGTGTGGTTTAAATTTGTTGTGATTTTAATGAAAATTTCTACGTTGACTAGGTAGACACAATATTTTAAAAACTACAAATTAATAATTTAAAACAATTTGGTTAGTTAAAAAAATTAGTAATTTATTTTTTTATTTTTTATTTTTTATTCGTTTTGGTTTCTATATATTATTTATTCAATTGAGAATATATTTTAAAATAATATGCTTAATTGATTTTGGGGATTTTAGAAAAAAACTTATTGTAACTCTGTAGTTAAATTGACATCAAGTACACGGTGGTAAATTATAAATTTTTCATATATGAAAATCTGAGTCATATTTTACTTAAACATGTCATGTGTTAACATAAAAAATATTTCAAGATAGAAGATGATTTAATTTCGATACGTGACATTTTTACAATTAAATAAAAAACAAATACGAAAAATGTTGAATCAATTATCTAAAAATAAGAACTAAGTTATATTAAACATTTTCTCACGTTTATTTAATCATATCATTATATAAAATAAATATTATATATATATATATATATATATATATATATATATATATATATATATAATATTTTTTCATTTCTATAATAACTAAATTATACTCTGACCCATTTAGACACTATCCTCGATACCTTGATATTGTTTAATGCAAGTTTCTTCCTACTTTAAATACTATATGAGTAAAACAACAATAACAATAGACAATGGTTTAGTCTAGGACAACAATGAAAATTATAGATCATATAGAAAAATCATGCATGCATCATGTTACAATATTTGTTATTTTTAAAGTGTTGAAATTTTTTATTTAAAATATATGTGTGAATAAGTATGTGCCTAGTTGTATATATGAAGGTGTCGTTTTTTAAATTTAGAAGGAAAAAAATTGCAATCTGAGTTTGAATTGAATCGATTTTGATAATTATCTGTACCAGAATTTAAGTCAAGCTTAGTTTGTAATAAAAAAAGTTTATATTGCACTTCATTTCAATCAAACCATTTTTATATATTTTAGTTATTTTTTTTCTTTCGCTTTCGTGTACAAATTTTCATCAGAAAACAGAAAAAAAAATTACATGGTCAACTATAAGAAATTATTTATGATAATTTTACAACAATAATAATTTGTTTTATCGTTGCACTATAAAATCATTTACCTCGTTAATGTATATATATTTTATTTGCATGAAAAAGACGACCTAGGAGAAATAATTAGATAAGCACAAATAATACGAAAAATATGTATATTTAAATATTTTTAATAACTACTTTTACTTATCAAATTATCACATACTTAAAAATCTAGAGAAAGTTATTAACAACTACCTTTAATATATAGAGTTCAACGTTTCATAAGGCTGTATACACGTGTTTGTCTATTTTCACAATCATTTATAAAAGTCTTATATTTTAGTTTTTGGTTGTTAAGACATTTAACGTCATGTGACAGCTTTTCACACCTAATTAATATACTAATAACTACCATTTCAATAAGTCAAGTGTATTAAAAATATATAATAGTATTTGCATTTTCTCGTTGTTTTTCATTACATCTCTTACAAAACAAAAATTACCGAAATTTACTTTTAATTTCTCATTTCATTATTTAAATTATAATCTTTTAATATATGTATTTACCTTCTTTTTTTTTTTTAAATAAGACACATTGTGATCATACGAAAATTTTATTTAAAAAATAAAATAGAAAAAAGAAAAAAAAAACGAAAAACCTGGGCACATTTATTTACTGTCTATTTCAATTTATTGCACTTTACTTCTCAAGTTTTTTTTTTCAATTTCTCTCTATTTCTTCTCTCAATTTTTCTTTTAAACTAAATTATCAACGCGTGTTATCATTGAATGTTTTTCTTGTAGAATTTATTTTCATTCGTAGTTCCTTTACACTTATTATAACAAAACTATTAATTTACATTCGATATCCCGATATCGGAGATAGGCTCAAACTTGAGTCTGATACCATGTTAAAAGTGGGTTTTAAGTCTAATTTAACCCTACAAAACCTGTAAGGTAAGGTTTGCACCTCATTTATATATTGTGAATTGGCTTTATATCTAGTCGACGTGAGACTTTTAACATATTTATTTATTTGTTTCTTTAAAATCCATTTAGATATATGTTCCTGTTTACAAAACACGAAAAAAAAAAAATAGAAAGAGTGAAATGCTCCACTATCATTATCCAAGTGGTGTGCAATTATTATAGCAGAGTGAGAAGCCATAGATGCAGCAGAAACGTGTTTTCTAAAGTCAACTTCAGAATCACCAATCTCCGTGTCGACTCTAATGTGAAGACTGTGTTTACTATAAAAAAAACAATTAAAGAAACTTCATAAGTAGTAATATTCTTTTTTGCTATCTAATCATATAGATATAGCATAGCAGCACAAAGTTATTAATGTTGACTTCATTTCCAAATGTAAATAAATCGTTGGTTAAAAACCCTCTTTTCATTTTTCTTTATTATTCCACACAAGAGTACGTATTTGGTCCATTAACAACTTTTCCACATTATTCTATTATTATTATTCTTATATTATAATAATATATTCCGTTTGGTTGAAGATAGCATATAGATGAGGGTCGAGGAAGGAGACAATTACGCGTTTCATGTGATTGCTTAAAATTAAACACCAATCATTCTATATATACCTTCTTCTTCTTCTTCCCACTCTTCATCTCCACCTTTTTTTCTCTTACATCTTCCAACCAAAATCATACACATCGATCACAACTACTTCATTATTTTCATCCCACTCTTCTTCTTTCTTTCACTTTTCCTTCACTCAAAATTTACTCTTCAAATCCACGATTTCGAACATGGCGTGCTTGGTATCTCGCTCGGGAAGGGAATTGCAGAGGTACAACAACATGGGTGGCCGCCAAGTTGTTGGGTAAGTTTGTTTCTTGTACTGTGTCTTGTCGTGTCTGCCAAAAATGTTTGATTTTATTGTTCACGTGGGTTAATTCGTTTTCTATAAAAGTTGCTGGATTGGATTGGTATGGTAGGTCCCTGGTGGCGCACTTTGTTTTTGGATCTTCCCATTTTTGTTTTCGCATTGAAAAGGCTCGGAATAGATCCAACTTGATTCATTCATCACTCTTTGTTTCGGTGCTTGACTAGGTTTTTATAATGTGCAGGTGCATACCTTATAGATATAAACAAGACGTAGATGGTAACATCAGTGACGAATTGGAAGTACTTGTCGTTAGTTCTCAGAAAGGCCAAGGATTGATGTTCCCTAAGGTACATCTTCGATTGGGTATTCTATTTGATAATTCCACTCTCATTTTTTTTTCTCATGATTTAGTGTAAATTATTAATTAATATATCATTTAAAAAAAAAAATTAATGATCCACAATAAATCAAAAAGTCAAAAAGAATGAGAATTATAGTATAATTTTTCTTAACATTCATCGATTAACATCGCGTTTATCTTATGATCACAGGGAGGATGGGAACTTGATGAATCTGTGGAAGAAGCAGCTTGTAGGGAATCTCTTGAAGAAGCAGGAGTATTGGGAATTATTGAGGTATGTAGTATTATTGTATAAAATTAATGTTATACACTTTGAATTTTTTTTTTTTGTTATTATTGAAACTTTAATTAATTAATATAATTTTGGTATTTTGACGTGCAGCATGAATTGGGGCAGTGGTATTTCATCAGCAAAAGACATGGCATATATTATGAAGGGCACATGTTCCCCATGTTTGTCAAGGAACAGCTTGACACGTGGCCAGAGAAAAATTTACGGAGAAGAATTTGGGTATGTTTATGCTCTATATTTACGTTGCACATGCTAATTAATTTTTTTATTAATTATATACATATTTTGCACATTTTTCTAATTTTTTTTGTGGTTATTTTTTGTAGATGACTGTTGGTGAAGCAAGAGAAGTTTGTCAGCATTGGTGGATGAAGGAGGCATTAGATATATTGGTTAAAAGAATAAGGGTGTCTTCAGAACAAGGAAAAAAAGATATGGTTTTGGATGATTCTTTAGGGTTTTAAACAGTTTAATTAATGTAGGGTAGGTCTCAGAATGTCAATATTTTGTTATAGAGAGGAACAAAATTGTAGAGAAAAATGGAGTTACAATTTTTATACAAATTTAATGGTACACATTTCAAGAGTTAAATAGTTTCATTTCGGTCCTTCTCCATGTTTTTGTTATATATGTTTTATAAAATGTATACTCCAAAATTTATTATACACTTAGGTGTGAATCTATTAATGAAGTACAAACCCTCTTTCCAACCATCTCTAATTTTGTATTACATGGAATGTAATTTGTCACTATAGATTCTTAATTATATACTTTACATTTTTCAACTTTATCAACTTGATAAAGAATCTTAATGAATATTTATATACTTTCATAATAATAAAATGTAAAAACAATGATATTGGATTTGAAGAATATTAGATTTGAAGAAAATCATTAAAGAATAATTAATTTAAAGATTAAAAATAATTAGTGTCTAAAAGAATTACTATTATTAATAAAATTTATAATGAATTTCTGAATTAGAGTTAAATTAATTCTAACATTATGTATCAAATATTTAATTATGTATCATTATTAGTCTCTATTATAGATTAGATCTTAATTTATACAAATAGTTTTTTTTTCTTTATCTCTAAATTAATTAATGATTTTGTTGGTGTGACATAAACACTTTTAGTTTAATATCTAATTGTATATTTAAACATATACTAATATAATGAATTAATAAAACAATTAATTATGTCTGTATGTTTAAATTTTACAAAATACCTTTTAAGGTAGTTGAAAATTATTGGGTTCATAATTTAAATAAATTATGTTTTCAAAAGAGATAATATACTATTATATGCTTGAACCAATGTTATTATAATAAAGTAATATTGACTTTGAGAGTATTATCTCAAGAGAGGTCATTATTTTTATACTCTTAAACTAATGTCGGTATCATAAAGGAATACCAACTTTAAAATAACGGTTGAAAATAATCACGAAAAATATTTATATAAAACTATTCATTGTTATTATACCATATTCCTAATCAATCTAATATTATATTCCAAAATAAACTAAAAGGACTAATACATATAAAGATAGAGACTTCTCACAGGATTAAATTAGTTCACCTTTTCAACTCATTAGAGCATTAGAATGTATGTGGCTTTAATGAGTTATTTATTTTAATTTTACAGTGCCACACATACTATAAATAAAAAATCATTATAATATTTAGATGAAGATTTAACTTAATTTTGCAATTGAGTAAATATATACTGATACTTAATATATTTTTTATTAGTTTATATCATTTGTAACATTTTTTTTTCTCAAATATAACTGGTGATTAATCACAAATTCGTTAATTTTAATAGTAAAATTGATTAAAGAATGATATACTTAGCTTTAATAAACTGTTTTATTAGTATCTTCGTTGCCTTGAATCATTGCACATCAGCACCATAATTAGCGAGAAATCACTCATCTTAAACAAATAATAATATGTTTATTCATACTTAGTTATAAATATTATAAGAAGATATTAAATAATTAACAATTAATTTAAAATGAAAAAAGGTGCAGTGACTCGAAATTCGTCACTAGTGCGCAGACATATGGTCAATTTCAGCACACGTGCATTAAGCCTTTGCCTCTCAGTACCCATAATGCGAATTGTATGCTTTTCTCATTTTAATATTACAAATTGAAAATATACTATTTAAAGAAATAAATGAGTAAGTAATGCTTAGTTAATAGTTACTAGAGAAACAGTTTTATAAAAATAAAATATTAATTTGAGAATATGAATAATTGAGACGTGAGAAATTAATTAGTAAGTATGGTAGAATTTGGTCAGAAAGTGGGAACCGAGGGAGAAAAGATTCCCTGTATACTACGTGTGGACCGTACATAAATTCTTGGTTTGATCCAAAGAGGTTTTTCTTCTTCCGATCAAATCAAAGGCTGAAACTTCTTGCGCACATACCACGGACTCTGATTGGGAAATCAGACCACGGGAATCTCAGGTCAAAATATTTCAGTTTTATTTCTTGTAGGAATTTTTTCATCATCTTCTTTTGATAGGTGTTGCAGCAAAACTGTGGATTTAGTTATTTCAACACATTTCTCACGTTCTCTTTCTCCTGTAGCCAATATTATTATCTTTTTCTTTTTTTTCCTTATTTTTTCATTTTGTACAAAATTCTAATAATATGTAATCATTTTAAGGGCTATTAAACTCTCTCCTACATTAAATTTTGAAAATATTTTACTATAATCGCATACCAAAATTACTATAGATTTTGGATGTAACATATCAATACCAAAAATTAGGTTTTCTATATTTCTAAAAAATTTAAAGGACTATTCCATCATTATATTCTAAAAGATATATTAGGTGTTTTAAAAATTTATGGTGTTTTAGAAGTAAGGTGCAAAAAGTGAAAAAGAGTAGGTAAGTATATAAAAAAAATTGATTAATGAATTTTTTTTTTTATATTTGGGTTGGGTTGATGAGTCAACCCAGTTCATCGTAGATTTAATTTGAGTCAGCAAATTTTTAATAAATCAGATTCATTATTGATTTGTATTGAAAATTGTAATCATTTTAGTTTAATCCATCAAAATGTGATAGGTTAAATTAACTCATAAGTTTTAAATAATTTTGATAACTCTAATCTAAGAAACTGTCTATATGATTTAGGCTAACCATATAAAAATCCATAAAATTAATTTTCATGATATAATTATTTAATTATTACGTATTTATTATAATATTTAACTTGTTCATTATACATAACTCGTGAACTTTGCTATGCACATAAAGTCTTAATAGCATCTACGAAAGTTGGTTTTGAAGTATTGGTAAAATCCAACCGTCCAACTTTTTTCCATTATCACACGCTCCTTTCACATCATATTTACATGATTTTGTTATAATGGTTTAAATTCTTCACTCAACATTTTCCATTGGAAAAGTATAATAAAAACAAAGAAATATCAGTGTATAAATAATTTTGTAAAACAATTAGGTTTAATGATTTGCAAATAATGTAGGAACCATGTTGTTAGAATTGAACCCATCACAAACCTGTAAAGACACAGATTCAATGTTTGACTATGTAAAGACACAGCTCATGACTTTGTTCAAAAAATAAATTGCTAAAGTTCTTCTTTCCTATGTGTTTCTCGTTGTGTTAAAAGTTAAAATTTCTTCTATATTTGTGGTCAATTACTTTTTGGAGCTTGTGAACACAATACAGCTGCATTTTTCTTTTTTTACAAAAAAATGATTAAAATAAACTATTTTCATATAGCTAATCGCAAAATCGTATTAAAATAAACTAAAACATTTTATAAACATATTATAAGTCATTTTCAAAAAAAAAAAAAAAAAAAACTCATTCGTACGGATAAGTTAATTAGTTTAAGTGAAAAAGTAATATATATGCAGCCAAGATTCCCTTGTCTCTTTAATATTTTTCTTATCTTATTTTATTTTGAATTTCACGACTCTAAAAGAATGTAATATCATAAATGTAATATCCACACAAAAATTTATTGCCTAGAAAATATAATTTAAGAACATTTTACTGTGTAACCCATGGTTACCGGCAATTTCTTTAGTTATTATGAAGTCAAACGAATGAAAAAATATTTCTTAACAAAATTTTACTAACAAATTTTTGATCATGTATACGTGACACCTCAATAAATAAAAGAAAATTTTGATATGATTTAAGAAAAGAATAAAGATGTTTGATGTATAATAGAAAATCAAATTTTATAAAAAAAAAAAGTTTTTTAAAATATCACAATCCCGAACTAATATAATATACTTTGTAGTGGTTCATATTTTTAAACTCATCATTAATTTTTTTTATATTGTGCATAGAATGATAAGTGAATTTGTTTTTCTTTTAATATTGTCTACTTTTGATTTTAACGAAAACATTTATATTGATTATGTATAATACGTGTATAATATTTAATTTTTTAAATTAGGTACAATATAACATCTTCGCTTTCTCCTCATACCCAAATTCATCATAATATTTGTCTCCATCTTCATATTCTTTCTATTTGAAATTATTTTTTTAAATTACATATTTAATTATTTTTATTCTTTTCTATAAATATTTTAAATTTATTTATTTGTTATATTTAATATTTATGTAATTATAATTTTGTATTACTAATTAATATTAAAAAACTAAAATGTTTTTTTTTTAAATTGAAAAATTCGTAGTTTCTTTTAAGATTTATTTGATTATACGTAAGTACACTAAATTTTGTTGTGATAAAAGAAAAAATGTGTAAGATATCAAAAAAATTGACACATAGTTATGCTATTAAAATAGATAAACAGTAACTCATTTATATAACTTAAATAATAATAATAATAATAATTATGAAAGTATTATAATTATATCAAATAATAATTAAAAGAAAAAAAAAATATTATTTCTAGTTAACAAAATCTAGGTATCAATAAATATATCATTTTTTTGTTATTAATAAATATAACATTTAAATCCATCACTATTCAATTTGACTTGTTTGGTTTAATTGTATTCGACTAAGTTCAAAAGGTTGGTTTGATTTTTCATTAAACCAAACCGATAAAAACCCTTAATATTATCTCCATTATCTCTTGTAATTTCATAACCCAATCTTGAAACTTATAAAAACAGTTAATTGATCATGTTTTCTTACTATTTTTTTCTTTATCTTCGTCTATTTATTTGATCTCTTAATTGTTTTGTTAATTTCAATCTACCCTATTTACTTTATATATTTAAATTATTTTTATAATATTTTAAAACATTACCAATTTTTATAATATCTTAAAACATTACTAATAATATTTTTTCTAAAAGTTTGGTATTTTTATTTTTCTCTATCGTCTTCCAACAAAATTTGGTGATATGTGAAACAACTTTCGTAGTTATTTCTTTTATATTGACGCGTTCCTTTGCTTCTCAAATAAAATCTGATTTTTTTTTGTCCATTTTATAACTTACTTTCATAACTTTTAAATAAAATATATAGCATGTAACAATAAGTATTTTATGGGTATATTTAAAATTGGAAAAGATGTAAAATATTATAAGATATTGATTTGAACTTATAAAAAGTATTCATATACTTAATTTAAATACAAAGTTATAAACATATGACGTTTCAAGAATAAATGAAATCTAAGTACACCAATTAAAAAATTCAAATAGTGAATACAAAATATAAATCTCTTTGTGTTGGAAAATTGAAAACTTTGCTATAGGGGTGATTTAAGGTAGAACTTCTTTACCCCAGTCTATTTTAGGTGTAGATAACAAATACAGATATAACTTGTCTAATTAATAATTTATTTTACAATTAAATCATTAAGTTGATAATAGATATATAGCCAAAAAAAAAGAAAAAAAGAGAGAAGTTTCACTCAATTATGTTTTAAAGTATAGTCAAAAGTATTAGTTAAGAAAATTATGTAATTAATTAATTGAGCAATTAATATTATTAATTAGGGGAATGCTGAACCTTCCCGAAAATAAGATAATTATGCCTTGCTCCTTGACTGCCAAATTTCTATTCAAGAAATGTAATCAGGTATTGATCTAAATGGTCAAATAGTCACATATTACTACAAATAACTATTTATAACGTTACAATATATTTTTAATTTATAAAATATTATTCAAAACGTTATATAATTACTTAGAATTTTAATAATGTACATAAATTTATAATATATATATATATATATATATATATATGACAATGGTATTGGTATTTTTACAATTAGATTTTGATAATTTTTTCTTAAAACCTGAAGTATTATTTTTTAAGTGGTGTTGAAATATAAAAAAAATATGAAAAATTAGAAAAAGAAAAATCACTTAGATGATGATATTTCAGAAAATAAGATAAAATTGTCAAAATTTAGTTGTTGAAAAATCATTTTTCATATATATATATATATATATATAATTAATATATTATGTAATAATTTATTTATTATTATTCATATATCAAGTTATATGCTGGTATGATTCATCCTATATTAAGTTTAAAGATTGTACGACGGGTCATAACATTAGTTAACGTAGACAAACAAAAACAGATTGTTTCTGTATGAAATAGTAATATATATATATATATATATATTTTTTTTTTTTTTCTGTCGCATGCCGGGAAAGTTTTCTTAAATCTTCACACAACTAAGATTTTTTGAGTACTAAAGTATGCTAATTTTAAATGTGCAAATCATCTTTACTAGTGTAATTATAGTTAGAAAAATAAATCGTATTATATCAAATTATATATATATATAGTATATTAAATCATTATTTTTAAATAATTTAAATATTTTATACTTTTCATAATTCTTGATATATATTATATAGACAAATATTTAAATAAATTCAAAAATTAAAAAAATACCAAAAAAGGAGTAGAGATAAATGATGCAAGCTTTCCCTTCCGTAAGAGCTCATATATGATTAACTGAAAGCATAACTTGTAGCTGAAAAAATTAATTACATTAGATTTACGTAATGATTTTTGTTAGTTCCTAACATCATCATATTTATAAATACTTTTATTTAAATATCTCTAATGTTATCATATTTACTTATTTTATAGCTATTTTTATTATCTTTGTTTAATATAGTATTTCTAAAATTATTTTATTTTATAACTAAACATTTTTAATATAACATCTCCACATATTTGTAGTTAATGTGGAAATGATAAATATTTTTTTATCATTAATTATTAATATTATATATAAATAAAAGTATGTCATTAATTATTAATATTATATATAAATATAGAAAATAAATAAATGAATATTTAGTATTAAAAAAATACAATTTAACAATTAAATTAGCTATCGAAAAAATTGATACTAATAGTTCCAGATTAATTTATTGAAATAACGACTAAATTATATTATATTATATATATATATATATATATATATATATATAATTCATACATGCATATTTATTTATTTAATAATGAAATTTGTTTTTCTTTAATTTATTATGTTGATTAAGATATATAAATGTCTATATGAATATAAAATATAATGTGTAACCCAATGTTTGATTTTGATATTTAAATGAGTAAAATGCGAACAAGAAAAAATAAATGAATATTTTTAAAGGTTTACATTGTATTTTTTTTAAATTTAATTTTAGATATAATTTGAAAAAAAATGCGAATATAGATATTGGAAAAGACAATCAATTACTTTTGTGTATAAGGATAATAAAGCAAATAGAATATTGATTATAATAAAAGAAAAATATCTTCAAGTAAGTATTAGTCGCTCCCTTGATAGTGAAATTTTAGGGAATTGTTTTTTCAACCTTAAAAAACTCACATTGCTTAATCAAAGTGTTTGAAGTTTTGATATGTGACTCTTGGAAATGTATAAATTTTATGTTTGAAGGGATATTCATATATTTGATGTTTGTAGACTATTCGGAATTCTCGAAGGAGATTAATTTCCATGTTCAACAAGCTAGAATTAGGAAATGAAAAAGAAAAAATGGTAATGTTTTAAAATAGTAAAAAATCAATTTAAATATATAAATTAAATAGGGTAGATTGAAATTAACAAAAGAACCAAGAGATCAAATTAACAGAGAAGATAAAGAAAAAGAAATTGTAGAAAAAATGATCAATTAACTGTTTTTATAAGTTTCAAGACTGAGTTATGAAATTACAAGAGTTTTGTTGGAAACTGAATATTTTATCAACCAACACTTTCCTGACAAGGACGAGGAAAAAGCAAGGAAGCCGAGAGAGAAAAATAAAAATACCAAACCTTAAAAAAATATTATTGTATATTCTTATTCATCACTTTTTAAATTCTACTAATTAAAAAGTGCATTAATTGAGAATAATACTTTTAATTTTTTTTAATAACATCACATTCTCTTTGTACATTTAATAATATAAAATAATTATTTAAAAAATATAAAAATATATATATATATATATATATATATATATATTATAGATGTTGAAAATATAATATTATATTGAAAAATAATAGGTTACCATCCAAAATACTAAATAGTATAACACTTATATGAAGAAAAATATAAATATTATAAAGGTTATGTTATGATGTAATAAAAAGAGTTGATGAATTTGACTTTAAAAATATCAGAAGCTACCATAAAAACTTACCGTAAATATTTAAGAAAGGAATAATATTCACGCGTATGGTAACTGCTTGGACGAATCAGGAACAAAGTGTTTGAATAAGTTCTGCTACGAAACATCGCAGAAGCTACACACAAAATTCACTTCATCTTCATCTGAATGATGTCGTCTCACACTATTTATGTTATGTTTTCGGTTCTTTTCCATCACATCACATCAAACATTCTCAGTTCTCTCCTTGACCTTCTCAGTTCCAAAAAATTCTTTGTTGTTTCAACTCTAAGTCCTCACAACAAGAATTGTTTTTGTTTTTTGTTTGTTCTTGACCATATCCTATCATGGCGAGACCACACAGTACGTACCCCATCACATGCAGGAAAAAGTGGCGAATGGCTTTCACTGTCATTTCCTTCGTCAAGGCCCTTCACCATCTCTCCAAGAAAGCTCTTCATATGAAACCCCAAACCCTCTTCCGTTCCTTCTCCTACCTCGCCATTGACGTTGCTCCCCCACACGTGCCTTCTCCACGTCACAAACTTTCCATTGCTGATCCCAAACTACTCAGTCACATGGTAGGGGACAAGAGACTCGACTCTCTCACCCAATTTGGAGACATCAAAGAACTCGCTGCACTTCTTGAAACCGATCTCAAGCGTGGCATAAGCGACGACGACAACGATGACATTGATCGCCGAAAACGCGTTTTCGGTGTCAACGTGTTCACGAGGCCTCCATCCAAAGGTTTTCTTTCCTTTGTTCTTGAAGCTTTCAAGGATACCACTATCATCATCCTTTTGTTTTGTGCTGTTCTTTCCCTTGGCTTTGGAATCAAGCAGCATGGGTGGAAGGAGGGGTGGTACGACGGAGGAAGCATCATATTGGCGGTTATTCTCGTTATCGTCGTGTCTTCCGTGAGTAACTTCAACCAATCTAGACAGTTCAAGAAGCTTTCTGCCAAGAGTGGCAACATAGGAGTTGAAGTGGTACGAGGTGGTCGGCGCCAGAGCGTGCCGATCTCGGAGGTGGTGGTGGGTGACATTGTGCAGTTGAAGATTGGCGATCAGGTTCCGGCGGATGGGTTGTTTCTAGAGGGACACTCGTTGAAGGTGGACGAATCCAGCATGTCGGGGGAGAGTGATCACGTGAATGTGAACGCTGACACAAACCCTTTCTTGTTATCTGGCACAAAGGTCGCCGAAGGTTTTGCACGCATGCTTGTAACTTCTGTGGGCATGAACACCGCATGGGGTGTGATGATGGGTTCGATCACGAGAGAGCTCGATGAGGAGACACCTTTGCAAGTGCGTCTCCAGAAATTGACTTCGGCTATTGGCAAGGTTGGGTTGTTTGTGGCTGCACTTGTTTTGGTAGTGTCTATGATAAGATACTTCATGGGGAGTACCAGAGATGATTTTGGGAACCGGGAATTTGTCGGGAGAAAGACAAAGTTTGATGATGTCATGAATGCGGTTGTGGGGATTGTTGCTGCGGCTGTGACGATTGTGGTGGTGGCCATTCCAGAAGGGTTGCCACTGGCTGTTACTCTGACTTTGGCTTATTCCATGAAGAAAATGATGAGGGATAATGCCATGGTTAGGAGAATCTCTGCTTGTGAGACAATGGGGTCGGCAACAACGATCTGCACTGATAAAACTGGTACTCTTACAATGAATGAGATGAAGGTGAGTGAGGTTTGGGTGGGAAAAAAGCTAATAGCAGAAGGTGGGTATTTGGCGCCGAGTTTAGTCCAGTTATTGAAGGAAGGAATTGGGCTGAATATCACTGGAAGTGTTTACCAACCCCAAGAAATTTCTCTGCCTGAAATCTCAGGTAGTCCTACTGAGAAAGCGTTGCTTTCTTGGGCGGTGATGGATTTGGGGATGGACATTGATGAAGTGAAGCAGCATTGCGAGATAATTCACGTGGAGACGTTTAACTCTGAGAAGAAGAGAAGTGGGGTTCTGATAAGGGAGAAGAGAGGAAGCAACAGGGTGCATACACACTGGAAAGGTGCTGCTGAGATGATATTGGCAATGTGTTCAAATTACCATGACAACACAGGGGAAATCATGATCATGGGTGATGAAGAACGAGCACAAATTGGGAACATTGTGAAGAACATGGCTACAAAGAGTTTGCGATGCATTGCCTTTGCCCAAAAGAGTTCCAACGAGAAGGTCTGTGAAAAGCTTGAAGAGACAGAACTAACACTGTTGGGAATACTTGGATTGAAAGACCCTTGTAGGCCTGGAGTGGAAGCAGCTGTTGAGTCATGCAAAAATGCTGGAGTGAAGATCAAGATGATCACGGGAGATAATGTGCACACAGCGAAGGCCATAGCTTCTGAATGCGGGATTCTTGATCCTAGTGAAGAATTGGATGAAGATGCTGTGGTTGAAGGGTTTCAATTCAGAAATTACTCGCATGAGGAGAGAATGGATAAGATTGAGAGAATCAGGGTGATGGCGAGATCATCTCCATTTGACAAGCTTCTGATGGTTCAATGTTTAAAGCAGAAGGGTCACGTGGTGGCAGTCACAGGTGATGGTACAAACGATGCACCTGCTCTGAAGGAAGCTGATATTGGACTTTCCATGGGAATACAAGGCACAGAAGTGGCAAAGGAGAGCTCAGACATTGTTATCCTTGATGACAATTTCTCTTCTGTGGTGACAGTACTACGTTGGGGAAGATGTGTGTACATAAACATTCAGAGGTTCATTCAGTTTCAGCTCACAGTTAACATTGCAGCACTTGTCATAAACTTTGTAGCTGCAGTTTCTTCTGGTAAAGTGCCTCTAACTGCTGTTCAGCTTTTGTGGGTTAACCTGATCATGGATACTCTTGGAGCCTTGGCTTTAGCCACTGAGGAACCCACCAATGATCTCATGAAGATGCCACCTGTGGGGAGAGTTGAGCCACTTATAACTAGAGCTATGTGGAGGAACCTCATTTCACAGGCATCATATCAAGTGTTTGTGTTACTGATTTTGCAGTTCAAGGGAAGATCAATCTTTGATGTGAGTGAGAAGGTGAAGAACACTCTTATTTTCAATATTTTTGTTCTCTGCCAGGTTTTCAATGAGTTCAATGCAAGGAAGGTGGAGAAAAAGAACATCTTTGAGGGGCTTGGTAAAAACAAGTTGTTCATAGTGATTGTGGGTTTCACTGTTGTTCTTCAGGTAGTGTTGGTTGAGTTTCTGAAGATGTTTGCGGGCACTGAGAGATTGAGTTGGGGCCAATGGGGTGTTTGTGTTGCCATTGGAGCTTTGTCTTGGCCAATTGGCCTGCTTGTGAAGTGTATCCCTTGCCGTCCCAGCAAGTAGCTTCACAAGACTCTTCTTTTATTTTGGTTTCATACTTTTGCTTTGTATTGCACATTGTGGTGACCTTTTATATTTTTCTTTGACATGTTTTTTGTATGAAGTGCTTGAAAGATCCTCTGTTTTTACATGTCATGCTATAACATGCTATAACATCATTGATTCCTCCATCAAAGCTACTCTATTCTTCTAAGCTTTTAAGTGTTCGTGTATTATTTAATTGTGTTCGTGTAGTATTTAAGACATTTAAGACAAATGTTTATTTATATAATTAAAAATCGTAATAAAACAATAAATCTAAGATAATTAATCAGTATTTTTAATATATGTTTCATTTAATTTTTTTAATAAACAGTACACAAGTCTTTTAGGCTTTAACAACTTAAAGATAAGAAACGGATAATATTTCATGAGGACACTTTTCAAGTATGCTGTGTTGATAGAAATAATGAAGATATTTAGAAAAAGTTTATTCCATTGTGGGACATTGAATACATCAACGACATTTCCAACAAAAAAACAGAATAAAAATCGTGCGTAGAAAACTGATAATGTTTTTGGAATTCAGTAAAAAACGTGAAAGTCCTCATTTTAATCCGGTCGCAGTTTGTTTTATCAGTTTTCGAATTTGTCAAAATTAAAACCTAACAAGCTTTGACTACGAGTTTAGTTGGTAAAATTTTATTGAATAGAGCTTTTGTATTCCATTCATCTTCTATTTTCCTACCACTGCAACTCAATGGAGTTATTTGAGTCGCACATAAAATAGTATAATCTACTTAACACAGTGGGTTACTTAAACGAATACTGTTGAAGCAACCCATGAAATTATATATTCAACATTTTACAGTTTTTGTACACTTCAAACAGATTAATAATTTTATTTTTCTCCAGATAAGAAAACTCTTCAAAGTTGATATATTTTTATCGATATACTATTTTTGCTACAACTATTGAATTGTGTATTAGAAAGAGTAATGGCCAGCAATAACAAAGATAATACATGTGTCTAGTGCTCACCTATTGAATCATTTGAAAGATGCTTTATGCATCTAACAAACTAAGCTAACTATCAAACCATTAAATAAGACAGAAAAATAAAATTCACTGAACTAATGGTCCAAGTCTTTACAATGAAACACCAAGGAGTGCAGATGCTCATCTCATGATCAAATTAAAGGTTGTAAATTCAGTAAATGCAAACTATATGGCAGCCTCAAATTAATCTCCGTGGATAGTATAACGTTCCCATTTCTTCGTTGGGTCATATATCTGCAATAAAAGGTGAAAATAACGGTAATCACAATCAGAACATAAGCAGGAAAAATAAATAGTCAGTTCAAGAATATCTTGTCACATAGTAGTTTATCAAATGTCGCTACAAATGCTCAAGCCAAAAGAGAAGGAAGGTTTCTTTTGGCTATGCGCACACAAGATACAGGAAGAGTGAGTACCTCCCATCTTGAAGCAGGAAATATATGTTTGTTCTTTTCATACCAGTGCCTTTCTACAACCTTTCCGGCATGAGACTGGGTAGAAACAAGAAAATCAGAGTAAGAAAAATTAAGCAAAAGCCCATAAATGAAGTCATTAGAACACCATAGGCATACACGCACTTGTTTCCTTTGACTTGAAAATCCAAATTTCAAGATTGTGGTGAAATTTTAGGAAGAAAGTATACCTCGTCCTTCTCTATAGTGGCATCAGCAATTGTTCGTACATCTTCATGCACATCAAAATGAAAAAGCTGTAGAGATAGAAACACAAGTACCGTTAATACCCCAAATTAATCTCCAGCTAATAGGAGACATTTTCAAGTTCATGGCAGCATGCAAATGTTATTTCGCAGTGACAATATAAACGCTACAACAACATTGTAGCATTATCACGATTAAAACGTCAATATATCTACTGTTATTGTTTTAGTATCAGAATAACTTCTATTTGAATCAATTTACATCTAATAAAAAGTATAAGGAAATTTCAACCGGAGAACTGAAGGCAGAATTATTAGTAGTAGTACTAGTAGTATTATCATCATCATTATTATTATTATTATTATTAATTATTATTATTATTATTCACTTTCTGTTCCAACTTGGTATCTCTATTTAAATTAGTCAAATCTAACATTTAATCAGCCATCACTGCCATCAGCAAGGATTACAAGGAAACAGATAGCAATGCAATTTAAATTTGGAACTATAATCAGTACAGCATCCCCTCCTCCCAGGATAAAAAATAAAATAAAATCACTGGGAGATAAAACAATTATTTATTAGTTAAGCAAGAAATTGTGGAACAAATCCCATCTCAGTATTTATATTCCTCATCTTACTACTTGATTTGTCACTCTTGGATTATTTTTGCTTGTTTTCGAACTTATTTTTTCTAAATATCCACAAAACATACAATGCATTCTTCCTTATTCTATTAATGCAATTGATCCTACAAGAAGAATGTTAAAACAATAATACAACTGCTGTCATTTTTCTGTCACAAACCATTGAAACAGGAAAAACGTGGGATTTCTTTGCTACAAGAGCCAAAAAGAATATTCGCATCAATTAGGGCAAGGAAGCATAATTTTATGGAAATGTAAAACCGCGTCTATTCGTTCTCTGACCAGTTCCATATACAGGGACCATGTGCCACCAATAGCAAAACATCTATATTATATGCATGAGTTTTTAGAGAGACCTTACTCGTAACAGTGCTCTTCCCCAAGCCATTTAAATAATCATTATTTTGCTAACAACAAAATATCTCGAAAATAAAAACAACAAAAGAACAAAACATCTCGTAAAAATAACAACGAAAGATGCACATTATGAGAAGAAAACAAAATAAAAGGAACATACCGGCCCACTTTTGCCTCTAGCTTTGTTCACAATTAGCTCATAAAAGCTATGTTGCTATAATACACATGGAAACAGGAAAATAAGTTAGCAGATGGCCTTTGGTCAAAATAATGTTAACAGCAAATAGCTTATACATACACAACACACTACATTCACAAACAAGATAGCAAATAGTACAGACTTTCTGAAACTAAACCCAATAAAAAGTACATACATGTGGAATGATAAGGTCTTCTTTCACATATAGCAAATTTTCTACAGATGTTGTTCGAATCTCTCGGAATTCAGGAGCAAGTTGCTGTTGAACTGCACGAAGAAACTCTCCTATGCTGTCACCCTTGCGTACCTGAAAGATATTATAAAATAATTCAGACAACAAGTCATAAGATCATACGTAGTAAAGAAATGTTCAAGAATTTGAGAAGTTGAAGCATATGATCTTTACTTACCTGGATCACACGCCTGTGGCCAGTTCCATCCCAGTAGCTGTAAGTGATTTCAAGAGGTTCATCTGAAGTCCAGAAATAACTTAATTAAGCATAAACTATAAACTATCAAATGGTTGTGTTTTCTGCATCAGCTAATTTGTACAAACAAGGGGAAAATAAGCATAATTTTCCCAACTTATATAATATAATCATATTGCATTATCTATATACTTGTTAACCCTTTATTAGCATGGTTTCAAAAAGAGTTAAGAAGATTCTCAGTGGAAACAAATGCAGCATACTCACTTCGGATTTGCTCCTGCTCACGGAGCCACTGTTTCCGCAGCCTTTCCCGCTCTGCTTGCTCCTCAGCCTCTCGCTCACTGAACAGGAATCCTCAGCACTCCTATGCCCGAACGTTAGGGCAACAACCAACAAGGAAATAAAAGTACAAGGGAACTATGAAGCAAGGACACAGGGACCAGGATGTTGTACAAGTATCAGTGTCTGACACGGGGAGACAACATGGAAGAGTTGTGTCCATGCTTCATAGTTAGGGAAGAGGGTAAAAAAGGATAACGGAATGGGAAAAAGAAGAGATCCCATGCCACACATACCTGTCAGGTAGAAAGCCAGTTTCTACAGTAGGATCTTTACCAAGTTTACCACGCCTTAACCTATTGGCTTCCAGATTATCTGCCAGAAACACAGCAAGGTTCAACCTCTTTTTATGTGTTCTATAAATCATTGATCAATACACGTTCACAATACTCCGTCTAAACCTCTTGTGGCAAATGATGGTACATTGATAAACAAAGAAAAACTCTCAATTTGAAACTGCAAAGAAAATCAGAGATGTAGAGTGAAGTGATTTGATGTGTGCTTGGATGATCGCTTGCAAGACAGAATTTTTAATGAAATTGATTTTACAAAACTGATATGGATTATAACAGAAACCACGATTAGACAGTGAAAACCTGAAGCAACTTTAACATGGAAAAAGTAAGCTAGTAACAAAACTATTTTTTCATCCCATGCAAAAAAGATAACTTTAACCCAATCAATGCCGGACTTCATCGTCAACTCCTCCATGTAAACTCAAACATGTGATCATCTATCTAAAATCAAATAAACAAGTATTTCCAAACATCAACTTACTATGACGTGGTTCCTCCTCTTCCTCCTCTTGGGTTTCACTATCAATATCCTCAGCAAAGGACAATCGAGAATTGCCCTTGATCTTCCTCTTTTTACGCTTTTCTAATTGAAGCTCCTCCTCCCTGTTTAAAGATTGTGATTACGTAGCTATAAACAAAAAAAAAAAAAAGAAAAAAAAATGGGAAGAAGACGAACTCTTGCTGCTGCTTCTGAAGTTTCTCCTTCTCTTCTTCCTCTATTTTGCTCTGAATATTAACTCTCTACAATTAACAAATAAGAAAAAACATAATATCAGTCACACTCACACCACAGTATGGCATGTAAAAGTAAAGAAAACAATCACACACCTTCTCCACATACTGCTCTCTGGTGACCAAACCCACGGTTTCTTTTTTGAAGGCGGTCTCTAGAATCTGAAATTCAAGAAAAGTTAAGATAATTGACAAATAGAAAAGCGCAACCCTAAGCGAATAAAAGACAGAAATTGGAAGAACATGGTACCTCGGAAGTGCTGGAACCGAATTGGAGGAGACCGGGTTGGCCCTTGGCGGAGGCAGACTTGGTTTTGAGTTCTTGGATTTTCCGACGCTCCGCTTCTCTCTGCTTCTCCAACCGCCGAATCCTCACCGCGTCTTGGGCGGTGCCCACGTACCCGTCACCCATACCCGACATCCTCTTCTTGGCTCCTCAACTCAAACACAAATTCAAAGACCAAGACAACAAATTTGGGAGCCGTGAGCAATTATATAGTTCCCTCACAATTGGTCTGGGCTTCAGTCGTACAATAGGCCCAAAAGTCCAATTCTAACGCAAAAACATTTTAACAAGCTTTTTCTCATGTATATACAATTATGTGGTGTAAAACAGCGCATGTAAAAATCTATTAACTGCGTTGATTATCTCGTTATCTAAAAACAATAAATGGTAAAAATTTTATTGATATGAATTTTAAATATGTTTGAATTTTATTGATATTATTATCTCGTTACCCAAAATGTTTGAAAGCTAAAATTTTAAATATGATTTTTTTTTAAAAAAAGGTATGAATATGATTTGATTTGTGAGATATTAATATATTAAAATAAATTGGTATATTAGATCGGAATTGACATTCCCATTTTCAATTTTCATATTTTAGGACAGTGACAAAGCCTAACCATAGCATATACGTTGCTTAGAAAATGGCTTGTATCAAATAATTCTGTTTATTTATTTGAGTGATTTTGCCTTGTTTTTGCCATATTAAATAAGATATTGAAATGTTGAATACAGTATCAAATGGTAATGATATAGATAAAAAAAAGAGAACAAAAAACAATACAATGTTTTTATTTACTAATAAAATAATTTGCATTTAAATGTTATAATATTATTTAATATTTTTTTAGTTATTATAATACTATTTAATATTTTTGTCGTAATTAATTCGATTTATAATATTTTTTTAGTCTCATTCATTTAATCTTTGTCTACGCATACTTCATACTTATTAATTAATCATTCTCTAATTAATTTTTTAGTTAATAAAAATTATTAACTCCTTAAATATCATTTTTAATATTATTAAAAAGTAATACAGTTTTACAGTTTATCTAACAGAGATATTTAGTGTTAAAAAATTTATTTTTTGTAAGTCATTTTTTTTTCTTAAATACTTAAAATACACACTTTACATGCTTAGACCTTAATTTTATTCTAAATTAAAATCACCCTCTAAAGGATGTTAATGTAAATTTATTAGAATATGCTAAAATAAATCTTAAAACAACCATTGAGCAAAACATAAATATAAAAAATAAGACAAATCACTATCATAAATACAATAATCAAATTACTAACTAAACCTACTTTATATACATTTATACAAAGAAAACTTTCAATTTTGATTAACATATTTTATATTTTATATTTATTTATAATTATGGGAATTTTTTAATGTATACTAATATAAAATATACATTTTTAATATTTATATTTTCCTCTTAATTTTATTTTAAAATAAAAAAACTACGTGATTATTTGAAGGATGTCAAATTCAACTTCCACGTGAATGACTCTTCAAGGATTAAGTTAAGTTAAACAAATATTAGTTCAAACTGTGAATCAGAAATCTTGTAATTTGGTCGATACATGAATTGATAAATTGATTCACTTACCATTATTTAATTTTTTACAATTATTTCTTATATATTTATTACAATAGAATGATGTGAATTGACTAAGTTTATTTTTTAAAATTGAATAATCAAACCGTTCACTTAATACTTAAAATATTATTATATAGACTATATTTAAATAACTTGACAACACAAATAAATCAAACTATTCGAATATTTTTAGCTAACATTCTAGTATATAAAATATGAATTTTTAAAATTAAAATTAGTAAATAATTATAATAAAAGAAATACATACATTTAATTGTGATAATTCTTTTGTTAAACTTTATTTTATAAAGTTTTTAATTTTTTGTAAAATTAAGTACATGGATAAATAATATATATATATAGACAGACATGATGAAAAGATGTTGTACTGTAGTACCTATATTAATATTAATATATGAAGATATTCTCTGGTGTTTACATTCTTTTTTAAATTTATTCATAAGTATCTTTTTAAGTAATTTTTTTAAAGTGTAACTATTTTTTCTGATTTTACAATTTTGTTAAATTTAATCATTTTCTTAATCTATTTTTTTTATAATAAAAAAACATTCAAAAAATACCTACAATCAAATTATATATATATATATATATATATATATTATTATTAATAAAGGTATCTTACATTTAGTTTTTTTTTTGAATTAATTTTATCATTATGTGAAAAAATGTATATTTAATTAAAAAGAATACAAATAATTAAAAAATTTAAATACATTCTCATGCTAAAACAATTATATAATACTAATATTAATTTTTAATTATATTTAATAAATTAAAATTTATATAATAAATATATTTTATTTTTCAAAAATAGATATGACATGACGTGTAGTAAGAAGTGAAATTTATTGGGCTTTCTGAGAGAACAAACTAACATTGAAGCCCAGTCCAGAGGGACTAACGTGACTCTATATGGTTTAGGGTTCAGCCATAAAACCCTCATATTTAAGCCAATCCAAGACACAAAGTGGGTCTTGTTGTTGAAAACCTAGAAGCGGCAAGAATGGTGAGCAACCCTCCAACGACATTGATGATGTCTCTGGTGATTTGTGTTTTAATTGTTCTGATTGAATTTTCAGGCAGACGTTGAGGTCGATGTCGCGGCAGCGGGGCAGCCCAAGAAGAGAACATTCAAGAAGTTCAGTTTCAGAGGTGTGGATCTCGATGCGCTTCTTGATATGTCCACAGATGAACTTGTGAAGCTTTTCAGTGCTCGTGCTCGCAGAAGGTTCCAGAGAGGTCTAACCAGAAAGCCCATGGCCTTAATCAAGAAGCTTCGCAAAGCGGTACAATGCTCTATTATTTCTCTCTTCATTTCTGGTTTGGTTTTTTATGATTCCAATTTTAATTTTCTCTTCATCAATTTGTGTATATGTTGAATATGTTTTAATTGTATTTACACCTAGTAATTTTGAGGTCGCACTATCAGCTGTAATCCTAATGAATCCATTCATGCATTGCACGAACGATCTCGTTGCTAAATCTTTACTTTATTATTTATGCATTGTATGAAATTTTCTCGTTGCTAAATCTTTACTTTATTATTTATGCATTGTATGAAATTTTAGCTGATAAATCTTTACTCTATTGTGTTTTTATTCTTTTGCTTTTGAATTGTTTTCAATAGTTGGTATGCCGTGAAATTGTTTTATGGTTTCATCCAACTCGAAATGTATTTATTTATCATTTTTAGTCGAAGCATACATGATGTACAGTGAAATAATTTTATTTATTCCCATTTAAATGTGCAAACTAGGTTATTTGATATAGGATTCGAACAAACTTTCTTTCGTGGTTAACATTAACAATTGTTCTTGAGTAAACTCTTGCTGTTGTTGTTCAGTATAATGAAATAGTTTTATTTAGCAATATCCAAACATTTTTTGTGTTTATGAAATTTTCTTCACTGCATTTAAAATCATTGTTGTATTCCCACCGTATAATTGAATACAGTTAAAGAAACTGTCAGACAAATTTTTCATATGACCAAGGCTAGAGGAGTGCATTTTGCTTGTTGTAGGGATTTCATACGTATTATTAATTAAAACTTAATATTTAAATTAATATTTAACTGTGTACAATCGATATTTAACTTAATTGTGATTTGTTAGAATGATTATCGATTTTGCTTTTGCTTGATTTTAAGGTTTAATTGTAGGTATTGGAATTGATGTACTGATATTTAAACTTGTTTTTGGTCACAGAAAAGGGAAGCTCCAGCAGGTGAGAAGCCAGAACCAGTGCGCACCCACCTCCGGAACATGATCATTGTGCCTGAGATGATTGGTAGCATCATTGGAGTTTACAATGGCAAGACCTTTAACCAGGTTGAAATCAAACCTGAGATGATTGGGCATTATTTAGCCGAGTTTTCTATCTCATACAAGCCCGTTAAGCACGGGAGACCTGGTATTGGTGCTACTCACTCATCCAGGTTTATTCCTCTCAAGTGAGAACTTTTTGTGGGAAAGAAACTTCAGTTTAGTTTGTAGTGGTCTGAAGAAAACCAACTCTTATCAGAGATTTTGTTTGTTTGACCTTTTTGATTTCAGTTATCTATCTATGTTTTGACTTACGGTTCTCATGATTTAATTCCATAGATTCAAGATTTTAATGTCCTTGTGTGAAATTATGTTATGTTCATAAGTAATTGGGTCTTTATAGAAAAACAAACACCAATTTATCGTTGCTTTTTTTAACTAGTTAAATCGAACTGCGATACGCAAATTTTTGGTGCTTTCGTTCTGGATGGGAAAAAACACATTACACTTTCTAAACGATGGTTCTTAAAATAAACTTAAGCATAATAGTTGTTGCTCCTTCAGCTTTTAGTGGTGACAATTTTTTCTTATTGCTGTTTTACGACTGTCCATACACTTTCTTAAACTATACAAATACAAATACAAATATCATTGACGCGTAACTAGGATTTGTTTGAGGCGTCACTAGGATTAGCCATCAATTATAATATCATTGAGATTTTTATAAAAATCAAGATACCAATGAATCATGAACATGTTTATATAATAAATCAAGATACAATTTTCGATTCAAAACTATGAACTTCTATTTATATGAAATTTTCGATATAAGCACCTTATTATTTTTATCTAATATGAAATTTGAAAATAACTTTACTAATAACATTTTAATGATTTTATGCTTGACATGCTTCTTATTTTCAACGCAGTAGCTAGAGGAGAAATTATTTTTATAAGGGCAGCGCTTTTATATTTTTTGTTTTGTTTTGATACGTTCATACGATCAGGTTGAGTTATTCATACCTAAAGATCAACCTTGTTTCTTTGGTGAGCTTAGTCATAATATTGTGTTTATGTATCAAGTTCGACAAATTAGTTATGGAAATAAGTTTCCAAACATATATAAGATTAATTTGACTCATTCTTAAACTTAATATAATAGGTACAATTTGATTAGATATAGCCTCTAGGTAGGAAAAAGGAAATAACTACATTGAATACGATGTTAGAAAAAGAAAACAAAATTGGATAATTATCTATAACTCAGTTATTAGTACGATATTTTAAAATTCAAAGATATTAATCACATCATTAATTCTTTAACACAAACAGTTTCGATTCAAACCATACTAGTTACCTGTGCAACATTTTTTGGATACCATTTCTATATCTTGTTTTTAACAATTTCACGACTTGAAAAAGAATTTAGGAGTTGGAAAAAAAATCCAATCCGTTCATCTTGATTTGTTGAATGCCACGTGTTGAATTGCAATGGAAAATTGATTTAGACACACTACCTTTTTACAAGTAAGATTAGATCCACTTATATTGAAACATGTTGGATAAGATGCATCATAGACTACTACGAAACTTACTTACTAGTGCTCTTTGTTATTTGTATTGGTAATATTGTTTTAAAAATTCAACTAACTAAATTGATTATTTCTTACGCAGAGTTATAACGTTTTTTTTTTCTTGTTTTAACGGTTGGGGAGAAAACCCTGCACCCTGAACTTAACCCAACTTAAACCCTCGCGTCACTCATTTCTCACTCCTCAAACACTCACAAAGCCATGGCTGAAGCTTCTGTCACGCTAGGCGGCAAGGCTTCTTCTCTCTCCTCCTCCGCCGTCTGCGCCGTCGCCACAGCTCTCTCTCAAGTGCGGATCGACTCAACTGCACTCGATAGACTCTCCTCCTCCAACTCCTCCAAGAAGGCCACCACCGCCACAACGACGTCGTCTTCGTCTAATTGCAGCATCACTGTCCCCGATTTCCTAACCCTAGAGGAATCCCGAGCCTTTCTTCTCGTCCTCCTCAACAGCCTCATCATTTCCAACGCTTCCTCTCGGATTCCCCTCGTCCTCGCCGAAACCCTCAATTCCAACCCTAGTACTTTCCGATTCGATGACGCTGACCTCGTCACGGAAGATGAACTCACATGCTCCACGCTGCTCGGGATTTCCGCCATTCTCGACCACCATTCCGCCGCGCTGTCCGCGTTCGCTGATGTGGCAGCCGCGTTCTCCTGCGAGGCCTTGAAGGCTGACGTGGCAGCCTTCAATTTGATGGATTCTGGCGATGGGCATAATTCCAAGGAGGAGGTTGGCGTTGCCGCGGACGTGAGGGTTCTGCTCAATGGATCCAAGTCGGTTGGTAAGGAGAAGGTTCGATCCGTCGCGAGGGTTCCCAAGGTTCACGGGAGTGTGAGGGAGCATGCTAAGGCCGTGCACTCGAGGATGCGTGTTGAGTTGAATTCGGGGGTTAAGAGCGCGATTGGGAGTGAGGAAGCTGTGTGCACCGTTCTGCTGCCGTTGGCGGCAGCATTGCGTGAACTTGGCGAGTGTAGTTTGGCACGGGTAAAGAGTAATTTGGAGGGTATTGGTGGTGATGATTTGAAATTGGGTGTTGGGGAAATTTTTGGGAAAGAATGCCCCGTTGGGGATGGTTTAAGCAGTGGTTTTAACAAGGCTGTTAACTTGTTTTTGGGAAAGGAGTATGGTAAGTTTGCACACGAGGTCTTTGTGCTGTCGGGCTTGGTGTGGAAAGTTGTGGCATGGGAAGTTGTGGCGGCGGTTGCGGTGCTAGAGGCTGCTGAATTGAATGAGGTGATAAAAGGTGCTAAGGAAAATGGTGAGAATCTGAAAGTAGAGGAGAACTCGAAAGCAGAGAAGAAGAAGAAGAAAGTTGTTTTGGGGAAAGGGACTAGCTCGATTTTGGCATTGTTCAAGGAGAGGTTACAGAGTCGTGGAAAGTTAGCTTTGGGGACTTGGGTGGCAGATTTTCTATCATTTTTGGATTTGGCCAAACCCGAGTTTAACGAATTTTTATTGAAAGTTAAGGATGTTGTGGAGAGCAATGAAAGCAGAAGATTGCCGAAGATTCCCAAGGTAATATCTCTTATGTTTAGCTGCCTGTTTGATTATATTAACTTTGTGTTTATTGGGTGTGTTATAGTCTGCTTAGGTTTTCCACTCCGTTGTGTTGTGGCCCGGGAAAAAATATATCTCTGAGCACTTTATTGGTTAAATTTAATTGAATATAAGCCAAGTAATCTAGTAACCGACTTGCTGAAATTTTGGTATTGAAATGTATTTGAAATTGTGTACTCATTGACAATTTTCAAGGAAATAGCTTAATTGTATCTGATGGACAGAGAACAATGACATACATGTGCATGATGTTCTTTTATTGCTAGTGACATTTTAACAATAGAATAGTCAATTAGAATTTTTAAATAGCAGTATATGCTCTGGGTTGACCAGGTGGGGACAGGTATGGGATGTGTATGCTTGTGAGAAGAAGTGGAAATATCTAGGTAATAATGCAGCTGTAATTTGATAGTGATTTTCGTTAGCCATAATTCACTCTGATACAGACATTAGAATGATAGTCTTCATTGTCGAGCTCATACTTTATGTCATTTTGATCAAGACCTTCCTTTGAATCATACATAATCGTATTTTTACAACTTGTACTGCTGAACTAATATTCCTTCTTTTGGCTGTAGTTTGTGCATGCTGTCTATAGATAATGGAATTGTTTAACGGTTGTATGTTTCTGAGTGGGATATGTTTATTGGTAATCTTACCTTTATTTTCACAATATAATTTATCAGGGGACTCGTGATTTTGCTAAAGAACAAATGACAATTAGAAAGAAAGCTTTTTCAATAATAGAGGAAGTTTTTGAGAGGCATGGCGCCACTGCCTTAGATACTCCTGTTTTTGAATTGCGAGAAACTCTCATGGGAAAATACGGAGAAGACTCAAAGTTGATTTATGATCTTGCTGACCAGGTAAATATGCTTATTGCTTGTTATGACAAAGCCTTCTCTTATCTCTGGGCAATGGTACTATGAGGATAAGCTTACAGAGTTCAAAATTCTGAGAGCAGTGAATATGTTTCCATATAGAGTTTTTCTTCGTTCAATTTCCAGTGCTGAATACAGACTTGTTTTTAGCTACCACTGTTAGGATCCTAAGCCAGAGCGGTAGCCCCTTTCTGCCTAAATTCATAAGAGTTTTATTTCAACTTCTTCCTAATTTATAATCAACTTATTTGACAGGGTGGGGAACTTCTTTCTTTGAGGTACGACTTGACAGTTCCATTTGCTAGGTTTGTGGCTATGAATGGTCTGACATCTTTCAAAAGGTACCAAATAGCTAAGGTTTACAGAAGGGATAACCCATCCAAGGGAAGATACCGTGAATTTTATCAATGCGACTTTGATATTGCTGGTACTCCACCTGAGAAAATGGGCCCAGACTTTGAGGTCGTTAGGATTTTGACTGAACTACTTGATGAGCTGAACATTGGGGAATATGAGGTAGATTTTTATAATATTCATTCTTTAAAACTATTGTTTCTGTGAAATCTTAGTACCGACTATTGAGTTCATAAATTTAAGTTGGCATCAATCATCATTTATTATTTCATGTTCCATCACATTATCCATAGTTATGCCATTGTGATTTTCCTACTTATTGGTTAAAAATATATTTAATACCGTGCTCGGAATGAGTGTTTATGTTTGACCTTTTTCTTGACTCTTTTTCTCAGATAAAGTTGAATCATAGAAAGTTACTGGATGGCATGATGCAAATATGTGGTGTTCCTCCTGAAAAGTTTAGGACAATATGTTCAAGCATTGACAAGTTGGACAAGCAGTCTTTTCAACAGATAAAAAAAGAAATGGTAAGCACAAATGCTGTTTGTGTCTATTTCCTTTATAATTTTATTTATAGGATGATTAGTTAAAGTTTTTGTCTTATATCTTCTATTGCACATTTTGAATGATATAGGCTTTGTTTATTCGATATTACTTTTTAAAATACTTCATATTACTGCTTTATTTATGGGTAGTAGCAGTTTTTGTTTAGGGATTCTTGGTACCTTCAGATTTTGATTTGGGTAAATCTCGTATGATTTAGTGAGGAGGCAAACAAACTGTCATTGTCTTTTTCTGTTGTGGTTTCTACGTCCCTGAGCTGTCTGGATTGTTTGAAAAATGTTTATTTTCCACATTCATTCATTTCCTATTTGGAAGTTACTGATAGCAAGATCTGATGTATTGAATTTGAGAAGGTTGGAGTTCAGAAAGTTACTGAGTTATTATATTGAGCATTTATCTTCAGAACTGCTAATATTAATTTCTGCATTTGTTACCATATAGGTTATTCCTTTAAAATAAGAGCTTTGAAAATAAAGTACAAGTTTTTTGGTAATGTTCATTTCTTTTAGGTTAAGCTCATTTTGAACAGAAAGTTGTTTTTTTTTTAATTATTTTAAAATCAATTGCATCACGTAGTGGAATAATATATTGATAAAAATAAAGAAGTTATGTAAAATTAATATAATTAGCACAATTTTTATTTAAATTATAACAAAAATACATAAATTATATTATATATATATATATATATATTATATATATATATATATAATATAAAAAAAAAATATATATATATATATATATATATATATATATATATATATATATATATATATATATTAAAAACGGCAATAAATATTTTAATTCATGAAAAGTAATTTTTCTGTTGATTTACTAACATATTATAATAATAATTAAATGAATTTAAACATTAATTATAGAAAATAAATATATAAAAACTTCTATATTATTTTTATAACATTTTGTAAGATAATAAATATTTTATGCTAATATAATTCAGTAATATAAGTATATATTAAAAGTAATTAATATATTTTGAGTTTATAAAATAATTAATTTTATAAAAATAATGATCTCACTGTTAGCAAACATGATTTAAATAAATTAGAATGTGAAAATTATTTAATGAGGAAGCTGAGGAATGAAACACCTGAAATGGTAAATAAGTAGAAAATAAAGGTAATTTTGATCAGGAAACTGATTATTTTTTTGCATAAGCTGCAATAAGCTCCCCTTAAAACCTACTTTTTTAATTTTTGTTCGATGAAAGTAAGTTGTGTATTTAATACTTATTTAAAAAAAAATATGTTGTTTGTGTTTGTAATTTGCAGTTTCCCATAAAACCAAAAAGAAATTTTGTTTCTTGATTTATATATCTATAGAAGTATACAGGTATCATCCATTCACTGGCTTAGGTCATTGAGATTTGTCGTACTTTTAGGTATAATGCAGGTTAAAGTTTACAGTATTCCATATTAACTGTTGGTATCCGGAAGTTGATTTTGTAATTTAACGTCATGGTTATGTTATTATGTTAATGTGTTTTCTTACTGTGATGCTACAGGTGGAAGAAAAGGGATTAACTGCTGAGACAGCTGACAGGATTGAAACTTTTGTTAAGGAAAAAGGATCTCCTTTAGCATTATTATCTAAATTTATACAAGAGGGTAGTGATTTCTCAAAACACGAAGGAGCTTCTGAAGCATTGAAGGAACTGGAAATTTTATTTATAGCTCTGGAAAAATCAAAACGGATTGATAAGGTGGTTTTTGACTTGAGTCTTGCCAGAGGTCTGGATTATTATACTGGAGTTATATTTGAAGCTGTTTTTAAAGGAGGCACTCAGGTATTTTTTATGTCATTTTATCTTCTTTCCATTCTAAAATGTTTCTTCTTTCTTGTCTTTGTGATCCTTTAAAGGGCACAGCATATTATTTTGAATGCTCAATTGAAACACAGGATGAAACATTTTTTTTTCCTATGTTAAACAAAAGAAAAAGCTTGCATAATATGAAATGGCGTTTAAATTTGAAAGAGTTGATTTATATGAAATATGTTAATTTTGATCCTCAAGTTAATCCAAGTTATATCAGACTGCATGTGGCTTTTTGATTTGTTAGGATGAGAAATTACCTCTATAGTTCTATGGTTGTCATATTTATGCAATTACTCTGTGCCTGTGTTCCATTCACATTGTTTTGTTGGGATTTTAAACTTCTATTCGGTAATGGAAATGTGGTTTTAAGCAGGTTGGTTCAATTGCTGCTGGTGGGCGATACGATAACCTTATAGGGATGTTTGGTTCAAAAACAGTTCCGGCAGTTGGTGTGAGTCTGGGAATTGAGAGAGTGTTTGCCATAATGGAGCAACAACAAAAGGATCAGAATCAGGTGATAAAAAATGTTTGATAAGTGATGAGTAACTTGTTTAGATGCTTATGTTTAAACAATTAAATATTTGGTGTGGTTTGTGTTAGTTGGCTCGGCCAACGAAGACAGAAGTTCTAGTGAGCGTATTGGGGAATGATTTAACACTTGCAGCAGAGCTAGCCGGAGAACTGTGGGATGCCGGGGTGAAAGCAGAATTCTTGGTCCATAAAAGAAGAACGAAGCATTTTGAATATGCAAAAGAATCAAGGATCCCTTGGATGGTACTTGTTTATGAGCAGGAAGTAAAAGAAGAAGGCGTGGTGCAATTGAAAGATCTGGAGGCCAATATTGATATTAAGACTCCTAGAACTGGATTTGTGGAGGAACTTCGTAAACGCTTATACCCTTAAGGCTTAACTTTGTAGTTCAGATTTCATTTTATCATCAATACTGAGGGAGTGCAAGTTTTGACGACATTTTATTTCATGTTCATTTAAGGATATGTTAATTCAGGAAATGACATTTTTTTTATAGAAAAGATATATATTAAGTTGCCAAGTGTTCAATTCAAACTTAAAATTAATTGATGGTACCTTCTTTTTCTATCGGGCTTGATTTTTACGTTTCTTTCTAAACCTACGTGGCCTTTTTTTTTCTTTTCTTATTCACTTTCTCTACATACATATCTGGATTAAAGTTCTCCTAAAGCAATTCACGTTGGCCATTTTCAACAATGCTAATGATATTCTAAAAATTTATCCAATGTGGTACAGTTTAACTATTGATTTAATTTTGTAGTTTACTATTGAAGATTGAAGCAAAGTATAGTTATTTAATGATTTTTTTTTGTGTGTTTTCGATTCAAGTTTAAAAGGATTTATCCTTTTTTGTGTGTTTAAAAGGATAAGAAGAGATAAAAATTGTAGAGTCAAATAATTCTAATTATTTAAAAACAACTACGCAAAAATTATACATTTCTAATGCGATAAATATTGTATTGGTTAACAAAAAGTTGGAACATAATAAATAAAGTAGCATCTGCCAAATTAGTTTAAGGAGTTTGAAGTGGCAATTAACCTAAGTGTAGGTTAGGCTTGGTGCACTAAGTATTACTATATTAATATATTAATTGTTAGCATTAGTTAATTAATTATAGATACAGTAGTACAGGCTCGTGTGTTGGTGTAACGGACTTCTACTTTTGCTTACAGCTGTTATACTTGAGTCTCAGTCATCTTCAATCAGGATCACATTCACGCCCTTTTTCTTTCTCTCTCTCTCTCTCTCTCTCTCTCTCTCTCTCTCTAACTTTGTAACTTTCTTCTCTATCCCCACAATTCTAAAACCCTACCCTCTTCTCTTCCAAATTCCAATTCATCTTCAACAATGGGTTCCGAACCATCCACTGTCGTCGGTCAGTACTCAATCTCTTACCATCCATCTTCATTTCCTGTTATTTCTTTTTCTTCCTCTTTCCTTTCTTTTTCCCCATTTTTTTGGAGGTTGTTTCTCTCTTCACGCTAATTATGAACGACTTTCTGCTTTTCTGAATATAATCTACACCTTCTGTTTGCACTCTATTTCTTTTATATACTTCCAAACGGGGTTCGTTGGTCTAGGAGTTCAGCTGCTGTGTGTGCCCAATGATGATACAAATACTGTGTTTTGAGTTGTGATCGTGTTGAATATGTATGTGCTATATCATTAACATAAACAAACAGGAAAACCTAAGAATTAGAAATAAAAAAACCTTTATTTTTTTTAAGGGTTGAGTTTTCTCTGTTTCTATTTATTACATAATACCTCCCTTTTTAGTGTTGTTGCTTGCTGAGATTGTACATAAAGTTCTTTGCTGCTCGGTTAACTTAGCTTGGAAACTTAGGTACCATGCTCTAGCATATTCTCCGAATATTTAATTGTATTGTGCTGCATTGTTCTCGTGTCTTCTACTGTGCCACTCACTTTTTGTCATCATTCCTTGACGTTATAAGGTTTCGGAATAACTTAAATACAAATATTGAAAGAATGGAAGTAAAATTAGGAAAACTTGTGGAGGGTAAGAGTGGTGATGTAATTCCCTATTAATTTCTCTAATTAAAATCCTCTCTACACGTAAACTATTATTATGATTGCAAACTTGCAAATACACTTATTCTGGGGACGTGGTGCCAAAATGGAGATTATGAAAAACGGTCTGGAACAGGAAATTATAGGAGGGATCTTGTTGTCTTCTAGGAAATTTCATGGGAATCTAGTGTCTAAAAATATTTCCTTAGTGGTTAATTGGTTGAAGTGTTTCTGTTTGGATCCTTATAATTGATGAGGAGTAAGATTATGAACTTTGTCAGAATGGGTCACACGACAATAGGGACATGTTACTAATAATTTAAAATTGGGGCACTTGTTTTTGAACTTAAACCAGGCAAGCTTGTTTACTTGCGGTCTACTACAATGCCAGCTTGATTTCTCGGGCTAAACTTTGCTACTAAACTTGACAGTATTTGGACCCACTCGTTCTCCTTTTATCAATTATAGTGGATGTGTGAACTGAGATGTTCAGAAGTGACAAACATATACTCCAGGCAACTTAATGTTAGTGAATTGATTTGCACGCTATCTCTTTTTTACGAACTTGTAAATATAATTTATCACCAATCATTGAATTGTGCTCATTTTTTATTACAACTGTTTTTTTTCTTAGAATGTAGATTTATAGTTTTACTCCTGTGTTAAAATTTCTGGACTGTGTATGCAGTTCCTAGGAATTTCAGATTATTGGAAGAACTTGAGAGAGGTGAAAAGGGAATTGGAGATGGAACCGTTAGCTATGGAATGGATGATGCTGATGATATATACATGCAGTCATGGACCGGGACTATTATTGGCCCCCCTGGTGTAAGCTGTTCTGTTCTTTGGATCAACTCTGGTACACTTGATGCAATGAAAACCTCTTGGCAAAATTGCTGAACTTATTATTTTTCTAGAAATTTATTAACCTAAGGCAGTACGGCTCTCTATTTATGCTTTTCTAATTTTTGTGAAAATACATTTCATCATTGTTGTGTTAGCTAAGTTTGGTGTCTGTGTCTCATTTTGGAAGTGGTTATTTTTCAATCAGAATGGAGGGTGTATTGGTATCAGGGATTTGGTTTCTTAGAACATTGCTTTGGTAACTAAATGGTTATGGCCTTATGAGCAATAATTCCTTTGGACTGCCCTTTTTTATAGTACACCATGTAATTCAGAGCTAATATGGTTTAAAATATATAGGTTAATATATCGAAGTAATTAAATCCGTTTTCTATTTCCAAGATGCTTTTCTCTTAGCCACTGTTTAAATTGTATTTGTAACTACTAACATTGTTGAATTAACTATTAATTAATTCCATACAGAGGTTATGCGTACTGCCTTCTTGTTGCTATGTAGAACGTTTATCTGCCAAAACAAAATATTATTTTTGATGAATTGGCCATCTTGTTCTTTTACCAGACTGTTCATGAAGGGCGTATCTACCAGCTGAAATTATTTTGTGGGAAGGATTATCCTGAAAATCCACCATCTGTTAGATTTCAGACTAGGATTAACATGACTTGTGTCAACCACGAAACTGGAGTGGTAGGTATCATTTTCATTAAAGCTCCCTTTTTGTTGTGTGATTGAATTCGGTCTTATATCTGAATTTTCAGGTTGAGCCACATCTGTTTCCTATGCTTGCTAATTGGCAAAGAGAGTCTACAATGGAAGACATTTTGATGCAGTTGAAGAAAGAAATGACGTCTCCACAAAATCGGAAGCTAGCTCAGCCACCTGAAGGTGTGTCAATCTTATTTTTGATTGTTGTTACTAATTACCCTTTTTATAATTTTATCTTTGTTTTAATCACTGCTGTGTTTTTTCATTAAATTTAGTTTTTTCTGTAGTATGGAGAGATCTCTTACAAAGTTAGTTGGATTTTCATAGTTTCATATCAATAAGTAATTGGATATGAAATTTTAGTGATTGAATGTTGATTGTCATAGATTATTGAGAGTGTTTATCCTGTTGCTTGTATTGCTTTGGAAATGAGGTCATTGAAAACATGAAGATGTGACTTTCTGAGCCGAGATATGATTGTTGCAACTTGTACTCGGTTGTTAGAAGGTTTGCATTTGTCTTGTGAATCTTAAGAATTGTTTGTGGAAGCTGAATCATGTGTATGATTTTCAGGCAATGAAGATGGCAGGATTGACCAAAAGGGGCTGGTGCTGAGATGTTGTATCATGTAATTCAGGTGAGAATCAAAGAATAATAATGTATATAATTATATTCGATCGATAATCCCTTTTGTGGGTTAACACATTTATAAATGTAATTATGGACCACTTGCTTATGAACCCTGGAACAATTAAAAAGCGACCATCGTATCCTTGAAATTTTATTGTTACTGGTGTTGAAGCTGTCTTTACTGTGGATTCTAATTTGTGGAAGTGTGTTATGTATTCATTTGTGTAGGTGTGAGCCGTATGCGCACTTTGATCCTAATCTCGTGGGATAACATTCAATTTGTCATTGAATTGTTTTTCCAACTTCCAAGTACTTTTAATAAAAGTATGTTGGGAATTTATAAAATTTAATTCTACTTGTCAATAATTAATCCATTGATTTCTTAACCAATATCTCAGTTAGTTGTCTAATTTAAAAAATAATTAATCTAATTGAATATAATATAACTTGTTTGCATTTCTATTTATTCCACATCTTTTAATGTTCCAAACATACCTTCTTTTGGTGACTTATTTATCTAATTAGATAAAATTTAGACCAGAATAAGCACATTCAATTATCTAATTTCTCAGGATTCGGAACAGAATACCGTAAGCCCCTACTTAAGAAAGTTTTCTAGTCTTTCCCACTATGAAAATGCAAGAACTGTAGGTAATCCAATTTCCTGTGTTTGAAGCTAATAATAACCCTTAAACTGCAATAATTGTTGGCAATCCAACATTCTACATTTCCATATAGACCTTCAAATTCCTTGCACTACATTGTTGGAAATGATGTGGGAGTGGCTGAACTGACAATAGACAATCAAGTAGAAATTCAACCCATAAAATTATTTTATACATGGATCACATAATTATGATAAATGTCGTATGTCATAGCAATCATTATCATAAGAATTGAATTTAAAAGTGAACGCAAAAAAAAAAATGTGGCAATAAGAAAAAGGGAAAACTTACTCCATTTGATAAAAAAAATATAAATAAAAAAACACTACTGTTGAAATTATGGAATTTTGCGGGAAAGAGCAAAAAGGTGAGTTTTACGAAATCCACTTACGTTGTTTCATCGACAATAATTCCAATTTAAAGAAGGGAAGACAGAGAGGACGGTATTTGCATCATGTTTGTCCAACAGTGAGGTTTGTAGACTAGTTGTGAAAATGACTTGGTGCATAGATTAAAAAAAATTGAAAATTCAAACATTATAGTACTTAAAATATTTAATGATTTGGCCTTGATTTACTTGAAGCTATGCAATGTGTACATGTGTTTTATTTCCTTCCACTATGTTGTTGGTCGAAGTATAAAATTTAGTAGATAAAATCATAGGTGGAAAATGGAAAAAAAGTTAATATACATGGCAACAGGTAAATAAGATTGATCATAGTGAGAGAGGGAAAAGGAATACATTATAATATGATCATTGATATATTGTATGAATGGTGATACGAATTGTGAAGATGGATACAAGGCATGATGAGATTCGGAAGAAGACATTTTTGTCAATTTTATTGAGCAAACATTATTCATAATAATGAGTGGCAGGGACATGTGAGAGTATACGAGTCATAATACGAATGTGGAGCTGTCTACAGCACTCATTTACAGAACAAAAAAGAAAAAAGAAAAGGAAAATTGTCCATCCATTCATTTTATATACCATTCTTCCTTTTAACAAGCACCAAGTAAAATGAATTCATTTTAATCTGATACTGGTTTTTTAGTCTCTAAAACCAACCATCCCTGTTCCTGTATTTTCTTTTCTTAACATACTGAAGTTTTACTTCATGGGGTTTGTTGTACATAACATAAACCTTTGTTGCATTAATAGAATAAACAGAGTGATATATGGAAATTTCACGTGGCTGTGGATACGCTGAATCCGAAGTTCTTATGTAGCTAGCAATAGCAGCATGGGTTGGTTTTCAATAATTTATGTGCATGTTTCCCATCGCATCCTTGAAGTTTGTGTGTGTGTGTGTGTGTATATTAGGGTAATGATACCATATGAGATGCAGACACAGATTCAATCAACGCTAAATTGGGCAATGCATATTTATTCATGCAAAGGTAATAAATTCATTATTATTGATTGATTGAGCATAATAAATCAGTGATGCAATAGCAAAACCTTATCCGTAGGGGCAAAATGAAATTGGCTTTTTGGTCGGAAGTTGAGCCAGAAAGCCTAATGTAGAGTTGTAGTGATGTGTTCTTGTGGAGGCACATCACAAGCCAAAGACAAAAATCCTCATAACTTCTCATGTAAACAAAAAAATATTACACATCACAATCTTTGCCCCCTTCATTATTGAACTTTCGAAACGAGCTCAAATAACTTAGTTAGTAATAGAGTCGAACAGAAGGATAAGAGAGGTTGTGAATTCAACTTCCTTCCTTAATATTCGAGAGTTTTAAGATTGGCTTGAAGGGTTGGAAAACAGATGTGAGAGAGGTTGCGAATCCAACTCTCCCGTTACAATAATAACTAACAATTATCGATAATAAAAGAAAAAATTATGGAATTCTTGAAGTGACTTTCCTTCTCTCTTTCAACGCTCTTTCGCTTTTCTTTTTTCCTTTGATGGAACACCCAATGCTCACGCCTCAACAATCAGCTACTGCACCCACCAACCATTTGTGTTTGTGTTTGTGTGTGGTGAGAAACAAAGACCGAAACTTAAACCATACGTCGAATGTTTAAGCGTTTTATTAATATATTACTGCTCAATCATTGAAACCAACCATGATTATTTTCACCCTTCCTTTTTACTATTTCTGGGGGGAAAGAAAGAAAAAAAAAAAAAAAGAGGTGTATTTAATGTGTCATGTTTCGTACAATGACTTGACCATGTATATGGAGATTGTGCTTAGACGTGTTTGAAGGATATCTGTTTCTATTTAGTCAATTATGGGACCTTGCTTCATACGTAGGCATCAATCAACTTCATCTTATTCAACTACAACCTTATATTAATTCAATATCAACTTCAATTATTTTGTTAATCTCAAAATGGAAAATTTTCTACTCACCTCAGTGTTTGGACCAAACTTTATCATGATTTCACGGATTCATATGGAAGTAAGACGTAAGATTTGCAATCCCAAAGCAAAATAATTGACTACTCATTAAGTTTGCAGAATTTATTATCTATATTTGCAAGTTAAGGTCATGAAATTTCAAACTATTTAATTACTTTAATTATGATTCACGAACTCAACCTTTGAAGGTTGACTTGATCGGCTAATAAAGAAAAAAATTGGAGACTGGTTTTGTGAGGAAGAGAAACGTGGAAAAAGCCTAAATTTCAGTGGAGAAATGAAATTACACTTTATGGCTGTAGAATTTGGTTACTGCAGATGAATGAAACTGTTCTATAATTAAACCAAAATGCACACAAAAAAAAAAATCCCACTTTCAAATGTTGTTCATAAAAAGAAGTCTAGGCCATTAATTTAAGAGCTTTTATATTTTTTGTTCTTATGTGTGAGGAATAAATAAATTTTCTTATTGCCCGACAAGTTAAAAGAAGACAAAATAATTGAAGTTGTTTGGGTGCTTTGCTTCTCTTCTTTTCATGCTATATTTGATAGGTGGAAATTGGAATACCTAATCAAACTTTTCCATCAAACACAGGTTTCCCTCACAAAATTCTTCATTATCTTTCTCTCTATGTTGTACATATATGTATAAATATACTCAAAGCATAGGAAACTAATTTCCGAAAAAGAAAATCATGCAAATCAAAGTTTCACTCATATTATCTATTTTCATGCACGCAAACTATTTTCACTTTTTTATTTTATCTATTTTCTCACGAACAACTATAGAGAGAAAAAGAACCCTCTCCAAAATTAAAGTTTATTTCGGGTTGTCTAATGAAGGTGACATGTTGTTGTGTCTGTTTTACTATTTCCTCTTCTCTAATCCCTGTGATGGTAGGGTATACTCATGTTTGTGACTTTTTTTTTCATTCTAAATTGTGACACTAAAATACAAAACACAATAGAACTTTTAATTTATCTTAATTTCATCCACATATGCATCTTTCTATTCGTTGAATAACTTGACTAATGAATCAATGTTTTTTTCAGAAGCATATCACATGCTTGAAGACCAATTAAAAATGTTGAAACTTAGAATGGCGTGGTCTTTCTGCAGGTGTTTGAAATTTATTGTTATCCGTGGAAAATCGTAGTGATATGCATGAGGGTTTCTTGGTAGTGTAATCCATATCAATCAACTTCGTTTGGGTTGAATTGACTATTGAGGCTTTTTCTCGAACAGTTAGAGTGCAAGGAAGGTTCTCACTCTAGCGTATATTGGAGGGACGGAGAAATGTCTTTGTCGAATTGTAATAACTATTTTAATAGTGGGTTCTGGTAAGAATTTGTCACGCTTAAGTTGGATGCTTTTTTTTTGTAATAGTAGAAAATTTCATGTTTGTTTGTTTGGTGCGAATGATTATGTGCTTTTTGCCAACAATAGGATTAGCACAACTAACAACTATGCTTAGACACTAAACATTTTCTATTCACTTTCAGCTAATCTGTCCATAGAACTGCGTAAACATCAATCAATTCTAATACCTTACGCATTAATTGTAACACAAGTTTCAACTTCTTGTAATATTATCATATGTTTCTTTAAAAATAAAGGGAAAATAAAATTAAATAAAATAAAAATAGCTTTTTATAACATAAATGTCTTTAACAAAACTAAAGGTGATTTAGCTTTTTTCTTTCTATATTAACCCATGTTTCTTACCCCTTTTAAAGAATGAATTATTAAACATTTTTGTTTGATTGAATAAAAGCAAAAGAGAAAATGTCTAGAATAACATAAATATCCTTAAAAATATATGAAGTGATGATAATATGTTATAGAAGGAAACTTCATCTTCTTCTTTTTTCATGTATCTTTCGTCTCTTCTAAATTGAAACAAACGAGTCTTCATTTTACAAATTAATGTTTCTCTGTTTTGTTTTTGGTTCAATGGAATAAAAAAAGGATTTAAAGGAGTTTGAAGAAAAATATTAGGACAACCCTATTATAACATTTTTTTTGTTTGATTACAATGTTATTTTTTTAGTTTAAATATTATTTTTCACTCGATTTAAAAATACTATACTTTACTTAGTTCAAGAAAAATGAAAACGCGGGTTATATAGTGTTTTGATAGTAAAATATAAATAAAATAAAATAAATAAAGTAGAAATTAGAAGTGTATGAGAGACTAAAAGAGATAGATAAAAAGAAAATTGAATTGATAAAACGAAAATTACAAATTTTCAAAATTATTTCTCATGTCTTTTTATATATATATATATATATATATAGTCTTATTTTTCATCTTGATTTATTCTAGACTCAACCAAATTGAGTGTAAACTTTATTTATTTATATTTATTACTGCTTTGTATTTATCTAATTATATTCAATTTTAAAGTCAATATATAAAAATATTTATTATTTTATAATGCCAAAGTACGTTTTTTATATTCACATACTTCATCAAGTGATTCTAATTAGGCTTGACTGAGCATTGTAAATAAAAAAAAATTGACATAAAATTAAAAAATGAAAATATAATAATGAAAATATTTATTATTTATATTTGAAATCCTCTCGCGTTTATCCATTAAAAGATAAATCATTTTATCTTATTATAAATAAATATGTCAATAATATAATTATAATGTTATATATACTTGATTTGTCTAACCCATCTGAAATACAGAAATTGGAAGCAAAAGAAAAAAAAAATACCATTTTGTGATGATTAAAAGACGAAAGAAAAGTAAGAAAGACTTGAAATGAAATTAATGCAGAGAGGAACTAAAAAAACCTAATATGTGTAATGGTAAGAACTGAAAAAAGTGAGTGAAAAGGAAAATGAAAGATAGATTAAATCGAATAACGACATCTCCATCTACCTCAAATAATTTTGATGAACCACTTTTGATCACTCACGGGGCTTCTTGTGTTGTGTTGTGGCCCAACCTCACAAACATTTACAATTGCCAGCTAGCAAATGCAATGCCAAATTCAATTCTTTTACCAATATTATACATTCATAATTTCATTCACTTTTCTTTTCCAATCATTCACATCATGCATATAATTTTCTTCTTCTGTAATCTTGTATAACATGTTCTACTATCCCTATTTAAAATTATGTGAAAATTGTTTGAAGACTTGTCAAATTTACCAATAACTTTGAAAAACATATCAGGTATTTAGATATTCATAAATTTATGCTTAACTGAACAATAGAGAAAATTTTATATGAAATGTGAAATAAAACATTCTCTTCGGGCTAATTTATCATAATATAAATGCACAAGATACATTAATTACTTTTTTCTTCTTTTTCAACTTTATATGATTTTTTTCCTTCTCTTGTTTGAGACATTCGAAACTTGTGTTTGTATGTCTCCAACTATTTTTTTTTTCTCTCCATGCAAAAAATTATATTATTTTTAAATTACATAACAAACTAGAAGCACGTATATAAAATTACATTCCTTTTTTCTTTTTTAATTAAGTTGACCTGAGATTTGATCGATTGGTAATCCACCTAATTAATAAAAGTATAATTAAATCATAATATATAAACTAAATGTGATTGTTCTAATATATCCAATAATAAAATTGAGATTCAAGACATTTTAAATTGATTGTTAAAGAGTCGGAACAATAATAATATTATAATCACTAGCGTATATACAAGTATATGTGTACGTATTGTTTAAATATACGTGATATTATATTAACAATTGATGATAATATAATGTTATTAAATTAATATATAAAATAAAATTATATTTATTAAAAATAAAGTGAAATATATAAGAAAAGATAAGAGAATAATTGTTGATAAATAGAAGAAAAAAAGTTTATAAAAATAACGGTCAATTTTCAAGAATTTAATAAATAATTATATTTTAAAGGGTAACATTGATATTTTGAAATGTGGACATAAAAGAGGAAATCATCCTTATATATTGTTATAGATTCAAAGTGTACTTTTGTGAAATTTTATTGATTCACTTGTGTTTTTTTTTTCATAATTTTATTATTTGTATTTAAATGAGATAAAATATACTTAATTAAGGTTGTATTTAATTGATATAGAACATACTTTAGGTATTTTATGTGTGCATTTTGTAAAAATAATGGATAAAAATAAAAGTGGCAATGATAGAGAGATTCTATGATTGTTGTTTGTAGGTATAATAATTAGATCATGTTGAAGGCTCTGTGTTTTTCAGCCATGTATTTTGGTTTCCACAAGAAAATATACAGTGGGAATTTTGTTACCTAAAACTTATTTTTAAAGCTTAATAAAATAATTTTGTTTTTGTTTTGTTTTATCCAAAGAGAGTTTTCGAAAGATTTATAAAGCTAATAAACTCCGTAAGTGGAATGTAAAATGGTAAAATTAGTCCATTTCTATTGATCTAATATTGTAAGTATTAATTATTATTATCATAATAATAATAATAATAATAATAATAATAATGAATTATTACTAAGTTCAAACATGTAGGAACTTAATATAGATCAGCAAAATGTCTCAAAAGATGCCAATAATACATAATAACTTTAAATTAGAAAATTTCAAAAGATGTACATTTTTTTTTGTTAAGATTTCATGTCGATTAGATATGTGACTAATGCTGCCTGCCCTTTTATAAAGTTTTGATATTCCTCTTTACTTATCAGGTCTAAAGAGTAAAACTATATAAATTTAAATATATTACTTTACTCACTACAAATTATGACTTTATTAAACATTATTTTTAAATTCATTATTTTTTTTTTAAAGTTTTTATATGCCCCTTTGGCTTTGTACAGAAGGAAGATGTGTAGTAAATTGTAATGTACAAGTGAAGGTTGAGCTCACGTGTTTGAATGGACCATATTTGTTCAGCCAAAATTAATATTCACGCTACTGAAAATATTTTTCAATTACAATTCATGCTAAAAGATTTATTTTTATTTATTTTTTTAAGATTAAATATGTTTTTGTCTCTCATGTGAATTTTGGAATTAGTTTTTCTTCAAAATTTTATATCAATTTAATCATTTATCTTTAAAAATATGTAGATTTAGTCTTTCTTGCCAAATTTTGTTAGGTTTATTTGACATTTTAAACGTATTTTATGATAATATTTGAATTAACAATAAAGCGAAAATGTATCAAACGGTGTAAACAATTCAAATATTATCATGAAATGTGCTTGAAATGTCAGATAAGTTTAACAAAGTTTAGTTAAAACGACTAAATTCACGCATTTTTAAAATTAAATGATTAAATTGATAAAAATTTTGAAAAAAGGCTAATTCTAAATTTTACTAAATTTTGAAAACACATATTTAACCATTTTCTTCTCAAGTAATTAACTTTATCTATTTTGAAAGGTAATAAATGAAATATTTGAATTAGCCTTTGTGGATGTTTAAGAACGTTAGGTTTCATTGAAGGATCCAACTGCATCTTTAAAATCCCAATTGCAAACACAACCATCGTTTAATTACGTCATCTCATCACAACCTGGATAAATTCACAAGAAACCAAAAAATACATTAAATCCTATATTTACTATTATCTAAAACTTCTGTTAAAAATAGTTTGATACACAACACAATCATTAAATTTTTCTTGTATATACGAGTAAATGTGAAAGGCTTTTTTTTTTTTTTTTTTTTTTTTTTTTTTCATTAATTTTTTTCTTTTTT
>Ga0214545_1001228_pt1 | contig 47021 bp, 23 predicted proteins | sample CNSS4metaG_FD_160064 | JGI IMG/M metagenome (GOLD analysis project Ga0214545, IMG submission 160064) | Root nodule microbial communities from cowpea collected in UCLA plant growth center, Los Angeles, California, USA - CNSS4 | ecosystem: Host-associated > Plants > Roots > Nodule | place: USA... | reverse complement strand
TTTAATAAACAAATAGAGTTATTGATAGAAGTGTACGTAATGATCGTGACAGATTACTAATCTTTACTCCAATTCATATTATAGTAAGCAAACGATTGAATAGGTTTTTTTTTTTAAATAATCAACAAATTAAAGAAAAGGAAAAAGAGATATATAAAACTAGAAATAGAGAAAATTACAAGTAACCTTGATATATTATGTCACTCAATAATAAATAACCATGAAAGTGTTATCATAAATAACCTCAACCACACTTAGAATAAATATATACAGTAAAAAAATTTTATTGTGATAGTTACAAATATCTCTCCATACTAGTTGTGTATGAGGTTATTAGAATGTGTAATGGTTGAAATGGTTAATTTGTGTTTGGGTGGACAATGGAATCTGAAATCATATTAAAAAGTGAATTTTAAATCTAATTCAATTCCACAAAACTGACTTGTAAGGTAAAGACTACATTTACTTATATATTGTAAATTGATCTTATCTCTAATCGATATGGGACTTCCAACACTCTTAAACAAATGTAATGTAATTGTGTTCCATCAAAAAATGAAAGATTCAACAACCAATTAAACATGCTGGCACCCATTGAATTAGTAATGACAACTGATAAATTACATCAGAAGAACCAAACACTTTGAATAGGCAATACCTTGTAACGATGATATGAATCAGTGGCAACATCTCCACTGCCTCTGTTCTTTATCTTATCTGCATGCAAACCAGCATACATGAACAATTCTATAAAGTTTTGGATATGAGAGAACCACACAAATGGCGTCTACCTGGATATTTATGAGTGAAGGTATCCCAAATACTTGGCCCTTTACCACCCTCATTTGCTGCACCTTCATACTGCATGAACACACACAATCATATCAAACTCAAGTGCACAAAATCAACTTGAAAAAACCTCTAAAACATTTCTTTACTTGTAATGTGGAAAGGTGTTTCGTTGAAAATTGATACAACATTATTACTATAATAAATTGTAAGAGCTTGTTAGGATGGATTGTGACTTGATCTATCTGGCCTCCGTCACGGGACAAATTTCTCCCTTAACAATTGTCCATCAAAAATCGAACTCGTGACGTTGGTTCTGATACCAATTGTTAGAATTGAACACTAACTACTAGGCTAAAAGCTATAGTCAATAGTCAGGACACAACTCTTTTTACTTAAGAGTGTAACAGTCCAAGTCTCACGATTCGATTGTGATTCGATCCAATTGATCTCTGTTATGGGACAATTGATATCACATGTAAATGCAAGAGAAGTAAACATGTGAGTGTACCTGATAGGCTGAGGATGCTGTACCAAAGATGAAGCCAGATGGGAAACTATTCCGATTCAACAAAGCTATTTCTGGAGTCGGAGCAACACCTTCTGTAACAGTAATCAATAAAGAAAGTAGAACAATGAGAGGTAGAAGAACATGAAAATAATATCTGTTGTATGTCATATCTAAAGTGCGTTTTATGTTCTCTCAGCAAATGCATTACTTTTATAGATAAAACTTTGCTGCACGTTCTCATCAGCAAGCATATAGGATATGTTTCTTATTATTTGTCAAATAAAAAGTTGAATCTCAGACAGTGATGTTACCTTTTATTATTTAAGGTAGCGGAGTGATCATTGTCATAAGGATTTATATATTGTAAGTTTTTACATCACGTGACGAAACACTCAAAGACCCTTTTATTTATGTGTATTTATGTGCCAACTAAGATATGGTGGAATAAAAATAACGTTAAAAGATATAGTCGTTACCAAAATTGATTTTTTTTTTCTTAAATAGCATTTTTATAAGTAAAAATCCTATATAGCTTAGGGCTATTAAGCTAGATTTATTTATTATTCACGGTCAAGAATTAGTAAAACGTGTAAAAGTAAGAAAAAAAATAAATTACATGAGTATATGACTTGACTTTTTCTTTTTGAATGAATACATAATTAACTTTTAAGTTCTGGTATTTGAAATGCATGACACATACATATTCAAAAAATTTATTTTAGTATGAAAGCATAATATACTTAAATTTGTTACTTACTCTTGTACTTGGAAGCAATACATACATACATATGTGGCTTTGACTTTTACATAATTTATGGCTATTGTGAAGGTTGACATTGTACTTTTAAATTTAATTCTATAGAACTATAACATTTTTACCTTTATTATTATCCATAAATTACCGATAAAAACAAAATATGTATGCAATCAATTCGTAGGTGAATTTTTAGAGAGCTGAGTTTTTTTTTCGCATGTATTAATAAATTTAGAGAATATAACATTTTTAAAATCTTAATTTACTTTATTATTTTTAGTTTACCTATGGAGTAAATAATTTTATCCATAGATTTTATTTTCCCATGCATCATTCATCCGTAGGTAAATTCTTTAGTCATTCCATTTTAATTCGTTTTTTTCATAGATAACAAATATTTACGTACAGATTTTATTTAATGGATAATTTTCTATTGGTAATTTTTCATGGATAATTTAAATTTTTCTTGTAATGTCACTGGATGCAATATAAAGTTAATTTACGTGTATTCAGTGTTAAATAAAACAAGCTAAATATAAACTTTCAACGAATCAATGTACAAACAGTTATATTGCATAAATCTTTGTTTTGCCTAAATAAACTCTTATGAGTTTACAAAATTAAAAAATTATTTCGTGATTCATAATTTCAAATCTTCGCAGCTTTTCCAAAACTTAAGCAGTGTAAGATCTAAAATGTAAACCTCTAAAAAATAAAATAATTTAGTTTGATAGAATCAAATATTCTCCAATATAAAATACCAATGTTCAAAAAAATTATAATATAAACAACCATAATATAATTCAAATACAAGTATATAATAACTAAAAAAATCATTTAATGTACAGCAATATATTTGTTGGAAGTAATTGAAATTGAAAGTCAATATTCACGATGTGAATAAAAGAGTCCTACTAATATGATTAATATGAGTAATAGCCACATTAATCACTATATAGCACAAAAAATGAAAAATAAAACTTTGGTGTTAAATTCGTCCATTTGCTTATATATTAATGATCTCTCATTTTTGTTTTTTCCTGGTTGTTGAACTCTTACTATATGATATGTCTTATTATACCAAATTTTGGTAAATATGTGTTCAGCTTCTGATAAGTTTTCAAACCTATGTGTATGAAATTTTAAGGAATATAAACTCTCATGCTCATCTTATTTAATGTACACGACTCTTTCCAACTACTGGGATATGTTGAGTAGTCGCCATCAAAATCATTGCTAGCTTTTCTTTCAAACCCTATTAAACTATTATTAATATATTTTAAGGAGTATCAATATACAACAAGTAACTTATTAATTTTATAAATAATTTTTTTATCTATTTATATATCCAACTCCAACCATTTAAGCTATGTTTCTATCACTATTTCTTTGTAGCAAACTAAGATGCATATATATGATACGTGTATCGGATACGATATGTATCTGATACGTCGATACATTTATTTTCAAAATAGGATACGATACATGGTAGATACATGATATATGAATATTAAAAATTTTACAATAATTTTTACAAACATAATAAATATATGATTGTTAATGTGTGAATCCAAATTTCCTAATTAGAGACTAATTATTTTGGTAGTCAAAACCTGGTAGCTAATGTTGGTGACCAATTTAAAAACCAATTCATAATTAAATCTATTTTAATTATCAATTTAGAGACTAATTATAATTTTTTGAAACTATTTTAGTTGTCAAATTGATCACTATATATTGACTAATTATTTGTTGTCACTAAAATTTGTCATTATTCAAAGATTTCCTTGTAGTGTACTACAATTTTATAAATTAGATACTTCATTGATAATTATCATTAAAGTATTTTAAAATATCGGACACGATACATGTCAAACCGGATATGTGATCCAAGTTGAAACATCGGTGCATCATAGGTAGCAAATAACATTATTATTATTATTATTATTATTATTATTATTATTATTATTATTATTATTATGACTATTATTATTATGACTATTATTATTATTATTATTATTATTATTATTATTATTATGACTTGAATTTTGACCTAATATTTATCTTTGAAGCTCCATCATCTAACGGTCACGAACGTATGAGTCAAACATTCTGGATTCAATCAAAATGTTAGTTAAACAAAAATGATCATTATTTTCAAAACGATAATGTTATTTAGAATAAAACGAAAGGATATAAGAATATTCACATTTGCTTGCATGAGTGAATTTATTAAAAGTAAATCTAGATTTTCAATCTTTACAGAGGTGTCGGTGTTTCCATTTAGACTTTTATGTTTCATTTCATTGTCGTTGTTCTCTTTCTATAGAATTTTCTTTCTAATAAAAAGTAATAGTAATAATATACATATCAAGTTTTAGGTCATATTTTTTTAGAATTTTAAAATCTTAAGATTGTTTATTGAAGATGATATTCTATACTCGTATATAGATTTGTGCATAACTCATATCATTAGTTCAGAATCTCTCGCTAAATCTGATTCTCTTTATATAAAAATAAAAATAAAATCTCCATCTTAATTAAATATGAAATTTTTTAATGATGAAATCTTTTTATCAAGAAAATTCAATACTTTATGGACAAATTTATGTAAGAGCACTTTCGACCCTAAGTCTTAATCCTAAATCTTAAAATAATATATTTATTATTAACTTTTTTTATTTATATGTTATTCATTTTAGTTATCTTTAATTGACGTGGACCTTCAACTTTTTTAAATTTATAAATTAATCTTGCTTTCTGAAAACGTTATCTAATACTCGTTATGGAAAGTCATATTTATCTTCTATTACAATACAAATGTTCACGCTTTGCCTTCGCCAAAATCTCATCGTACACGTATCTCAATTTCTATACATACAACTTCTCACACTTAACCAATTTTTCGTTAGCTTATAATTTGTAAGAAGTTATTGAAGAATAATCGGATTAATCAGACGTTTAACCTTAACCTGATTTATTCAATTTAATATCTTAAAATATACTGATTGGATTAGTATCTTATATATTATTTGAATTATGAGTTAATTTAAATAGATTATTTGAATTTGGCTTATATTTGAACTAAACTGTTTTGAGAAAAAAAATTAAATAAATTAAATCTTGGATATTTAATATGCTGACCATCAGCCACATCATGCACTCGGTTATCCAGCCACGAGCTATATACGTGTGAAATAATCGTTAAAAATACATGCTTATCATATATTCATTTTTCAATACATAAAATTATTTGTCATTGTTAGTAATTGTTAATTTAAATTTATATATCACGTATTTTTTGTGGTCTGTTTCCGACGTACAAACACATCAGCAATATTTTTTATTTATATTAGTATTTAAGATGTTAGCCATGTATATTCATTTTTTTTATATTCATAAATTGTACGGAAATTTTATTCCAGCGTAAAAGCTTGTTTTGAAAAATTTTCAGAATATATAATATAATCCAGAGGTCACTTTTACAAAATTATAGAAAATTTGGGAGTACACAAAAAATTACGGAGGTGCAGGAAGAAAACATTCAACTTTGATATGGACAAACCCATTTTATTCAGCCCAATAATTAGTATTACGTGTCTTGAGTGTGATGTAGGCTAGTTGGGCTTTTATGGTTATTAAATGTACCCCCATATTATTAACATGTGACTTCTGATTTATCCGTTTTGGAAATCTTTCAAAATTTTCTAAAATTCTTAGAGCTTGAATTTTAGAACAAAATTTTCGGAACCACCTTTTCAAAATATACGAAATACTTCTCATAACAAACTTTCTTGAACATATAAAATACTTTTTTTTGTTTAAAATGAGGTTTTTAGAACACGTTTGTACCAAACCCAACATTTTACAATATCTCTCTTTTCTTTTTTCTTCTCAAAACGTGCAGTGAAAGAATCCGAGGTGCAATTTTAAGGTACAACAAACAAGGAAAGAAGAAGACACGGGAAGGACAATAATTGCAGTGGTGACAACAATAGCATTTTACAGCAAAAATAAAAAATGCATTTTTATTCTTTTTGTTGTTAATATATGATGTAAATAGTAACCACAATATGCACTAGTTGCTTTCTAGTGGTCACTATCCTAATTTTGGATGGGACTATTTAAAATAGTTGCTATATTTTTTAAAAAGATGTAAAACAAATGAGTTTAAAATAGAAAAAAGAAAAAAAAACACATTAAGTATATTTTAATTAACTTCTTCTAATTTTTTTTTGGAGATATAGGTAAAAAATAAAAGTTTAATAATTTTTGTATGAATTGAAAGTCATGCACAAATTAATGTTAAGTTAAATGAATGCATTATCACTGATTTATCATTAATGTTATAGAGGCATGAGCACACACATGGTAATAGTAATCAAAGAGGATGTTGCTCCAAAAAATAACTTAAACAAAAAATAAATTTAATAGAAAAGAAAGTCATTAACAATAAATAAGAAAGATACAAATCTTTTCTTTTTTATCACAGACCCTTTACTGGTGCTGAAAACATTTTTACGGTTCAATTTTCTATTTACACTTTTTCTTTCTTTCTTTATTTCCTTTTCTATTCTACTCCAAGTCTGAACAAAACCTTTGTCTAGTTTGAAGTTTGAATTTAATTTGATGTAAAAAAACATTTAAAATAAATTAAGCTTCAATATAGATAAGAAAATCATGTTTATCTTTCATTTGTGTCCTTTACCTAGCTCAATTTTTGTATCATTGAATATGCTAAATTATAAGGAATTTTTTAGCAAATATACTCTTCTTTTAAATGATAAATATCTTATTTTGATTTACCACGTAAGATTTTTAACAACTGACAACAGATAGCTTATTCCTATGACATATCTTATTTAAAAAATATTCATGAACACTAAAATAATTACATCAGCCCTTAATAATATACACTAAAAAAAGAGTAAAAATTATAAATTTATATGTTATATTACATGAAAAAAAGAAATATATAAGAAATGGATGAAATAAATATACATTATCATTACTATTGTTTTTACTGTGGCAGATTCAGATGCAGTCCAATAATATCTCAGAGTACTTTGGTTGGAGGAGTAATTATATATGAATTAATTTCTATAAATAATTAATTTTATTTTCTATATCTTTTTCCTGCAAATCTTTAAAGTGAATTTGATCCAAATACAGAATAACCTAAGAACTTGTAATTGGAATGATCTACAAGCAGAAACCTACAAGTATAGTAGTAAATTTCCTGATTCATTATCAAAATATAATTAGGAAAACAACACCAATGAATCCCTCAAACCAGAAAAGGATAAACAAAAAAAAAATGAAAGAAATGAATTGCTAGTTACGAAACATGAGAAGAAAGAAAGGTTTTTTCAAGCATAGTCTTGCTTACACAGCACACCAGCTTCTGCAGCTCGACGAGGTTTACTTTTTCGTCTGCTTCCATTGTTTCTAAATCCATTACACTTTGTTAAGCCATCAATGTTTGATCCAATTCTAACCCCATTTTTCTCTTCACCTGCTTCTGTTTTCTCTTCCGAATTTCGTTTTCTTTTTCTTCCTTGTTTTGTGCTGTTCAGATTCTTCGTCTCTTTGCTAGAGACTACTGCATTCTTCACGCTCTCACCACTACCATCAGCTTCCATTTCCTCAATTTCTTCTTCATCAAACTCATCCTTCAACACTTTTTGTGGCCTTCCTCTTCTTTTCTGCTTCGGAACCCTCTCTTCCTCCCCACTTATAACACCATCTTCTTCATTGCTCACACTTAACTTTTTACCCTTTCCTCTGCCTCTACCCATCTTCTTCAAATCCAACAAAACCAGATCATGCAAACCACTTTCTCTGCCAAATCAAAACAGAGTCGGTTTTTCTTCTGACTGTTTTTGTTACTCCTGAAAAATCACGAAACAGTTCAATTGTACTTGTTCTTCCAATTTCAGGTTTAGATTTTGATTTTTCAGTAAAATTAAGAAGATTAGGTCAATATTCAAAATAGTAGCAGACAGATTCCAGAGGACGAAAACGGAGATATCTAGAAAAACTAAATCAGGAAACACGAATTTGACTATTCAGCATAGTGAATCAACCAACAAAGTTGGAACGAGCTAGGCTTTTAGCAATCCAATCTAGACACAGTTTTGAAACAAATGCGGAACAAAACATGACAACAACACTGATGAAGTGCTTAGTTAATCTGTGATAGTCACATATGAAATAAAGGGAAAAAAAAAAACTTAGAAAACAAACAAAAACGAGTAGGATATTGTAATGAAAAACAAGAAATAATGAGCAGAAGAAGAATCCGAAAGGAAGCTCGAGCGATGTGGAACCTGGTAAAAGCCTGAGAAGAAAGAAAAGGTTGATGGTAGAGAAGTGCAGTTGCAGGGTAGTGTAACAGTGCTGCTTCTGACAGTAAGAAAGAGGCCAAGAGAAAACAGAAACAGAGACAGAGAAAGATACTGTTTCTCTCTACTCACTGGATCTCTGTTCTCTCCACTCTCTCAATTCAACCCAACCCTATCATTTTCCTTATATACATAAAAAAAATGTAACTGATTAATTTATTTTATATAATTATAGTGATAATTATTTCACTTTTTAACAATTTCAATCTAACTATTTAATGACAATTATTTGATGCAAGGGGTATATAGTATAGGTAAGATTTTTTTTTTTACCGAGTTAAATTTATTATATTTTAAAACAATATATTGATATATTTTGAAGATCTAGTAAAAAAAACATGAAAATTTAGTAGAGAATCGAAAAGCGTGTGTGGGAAGTTTGAAATCCGTGGGCTGAGACAGGGTGGTTGTGTAAAACATAGTGGTGCTAGGTTGGATTCTGTTAAGCAGCATAAATGTCAAACACGTAGAGTGCATTGCATCTGTCTCCCAATAACCAGACCCAAACCTTGACTCTTCAAAATTTGGGTATTCTCTTAACTCACTTCTCACCCATATCCTATGGACCCAAAGAAGATTTTGGTTTCTAAGACGAAGATTGTAATCAGTTACGTTAAGGTATATTCATTTTGTGGTGGATGATCTGTTAGTGAAAGTTCGTTAGGATAAATTTTTCTTAAATTTTTTTAAATAATAATTTTAATATCATGTTAGAAGTGAATTTTAAATCTAATTCAAATCTCACAAAATTTGTAATATGAGAATTACACATACATATTGTGAATTGATTTTATCTCTAGTCGATGTAAAACTTTTTAACACTACTAAAATATTAAACCTTAGTTAAATTATGTTACTTACTCCTAATAACTTTTATAATTTTTATACTTCAAACTTCATTAAAAATAAAATAAAAATGTTATTGTAAGCGAAATCTGTTTCTAAATCAAGATTCACGAACTTCTGAAAAAAAAAATACTTATTTGTGAATTTTTGTAATGTGAGGAAAATGAAACATAAAATAATAGTGAAGACTGTTTCTTTCACATGACTGATTTGTGGATGAAAGCTAATATGATTCAAGCTTGATAATGACAGTTACTCCGTTACAGCCTGGTAAAGCAAGACACGCTTACACAAAGAATAACAGAGAAACCTTTTTTTTTTCGTTTATTCCATCAATTTCTCAGAAGACACATGTTTCTGAGTAATTACTAATGTAAGTTAACGTCCCTTTGAATAAACATTTAAACGTTTGGTCTCCCGTTAAGAAATTAATTCTGAAGTTAAATCTTAACTTCGAGCTAAAATAATTTTACGTAATTGGGGATGGAAATAAACCGTCTTCACATGTATTGATTGAATTTTTCTTGATTCCAACAAAAACTTTTGTATTAATTGAATATAAATATAAATATAAATATGGATAATATTTGATTATTTTTAAGTTGGTAGGAAGACGATTATGTATATTTATATACTTCTCTCATTTTGTTTTCATATATGTTCTAATACCTCTTGTCGTTCTATTACCCATCTTTATTTTAAATTACTAAATACATTTAATTTATTAGTAGTAACCTAAGAAATTTATATTTGCTTTTCTTTAATATTTAATTTCCTAACTTTTAAGAACCAAAACACGTAAATTTGTTATTTTACTATAATTATTTGACATTTATTTAATTATTATTTTATACTCTTCTTTATATTTATACAGCTATATTTTTTTTAATATTTCACTTAAAAAAATATATATATATATATATATATATATATATATATATATATATATACATATATATTATGTTAACCTTTAATACTTTATAATATCATTTAAAACAATAAATAAATTACATGCAAATATACTCTTTACCGATAAAAATAGGATGAAATATAAAAAATTTCATAACAATTAAATATAAAATACAAATTAAAAAATAAAGTTAGTAAACACATGAATAAGAAATTCAATCCAAATATCTAAGGTGGAGGTTAGGTTTCCCATGTCTGAACTCATGCATGCATCGCGTTCTGATAATTTTTTCTTAGTGATTTTCTTGCTTTTACAATAAAAATATTTGAAAATAAAACAATTTAATCTTTATTAAAAAAATTATTGCGTAACTATTTCCCATTACATACCAAAGGAGGTGTGTCCATTCTCTCAAGCAATTGAAACTATTTGGATGAGAAATATAGAAAATACATGTGACCAATAATAACCAAACCAAACACATGTTTGATTAAAAATTAATTCTATAAATGTTAACTTAAATGTCTACTCAGCTTTGCAGACAGTAACTTAATACCATGTAGAGTCTGTCCACTAGTCCAATAAACACACGTCAACAAGCTGTTTACACGCAAGATAACAGTAAATACATTATTGTTATGAATTCAACTTTTGTATTTTTATATGACAAAAAGTGTATTTTGATGTCTCCTATGATAATGATAGATTTAAGGTCGAAATATTTTTCGAACTTCAAGTTCAATAATTCACGTTAGAATCAATCATCAAACTAAAGTTTTGTTTGAGAATAAATAATTAGCGGAAAGTGGATGACTATTCCCGTTAAGTTTTTTTTACTTTTTTCAATAAGACTGAAGTTATGTTTATGTTTATAAACTTTGTTGTTTTAATTTGATAGACAATTTGATATGAAAGTAAAGAAAGTTTGAAGTGAAATGAAATTAATTTTCTGCATGATTTTATATTTAATAATGAAATTTTTGTTTGATATATTTTGTGTGAGTACTTCATAACAAAATGGGAGAGTAGAAAGAAAATATCAACATGTTATGAATGTGGTTTTAAAGGTAAAATTACTAATGTAGTTTTGGGGTGAATGTGTGTTAGCAACATATCATTTAATTAATCGCACCACCTAAGTTTGATAACATGAAAGGAGTTTTGGTTGTTTATGTTATGTACATCATCAACGTGGTGATGGAAATAAAATTTCCACAACAGAAGTCGAAAGTGTAGTTTTGTGGGGTACCCCTGTGGACAAAGAGAATGAAAATTATGTGATTTGGAATCTCATTTTTTTATCCGCATATGATTTGGAATCTCATGAATACTTTGCCTCTAAATATGTGAAATTTTACAAACACAAAAGTTCGTTTTGTTGTGTCACCGGACAATATTGTTTATGTTCCTTACATTAATTTGGATATTGAATATGTTGACAATGGTATTGGATGGGAGACTTATGATGCATAACTTATAAAGGGGGTACATTTATGGCCTTGTATATAAAAGAGTCATCACAACTTCAAGGGAGATTATGCAGAGATTGTAATAAAAATAAGAGAGAAAATATAAATGGTGTGGATCGTGAGGTAATGTATACACGTGGAGTTTATGGAGATGATGTTATGATAGTGCAAGAAGAAAGTATCGCTACAAAAATGGGAAGGGAGATGATAAACAAAATTCTATGGACAAAATATAAGGATGTTGTCACTCATGTTATTAGGGAAGTAAAGTCTTCAAAAAGCTCATTTGTTTAACAACATGCCTTATGTACTCTTTACCTATTACTCACTTTGTAAATAATGAACCATTTATTGCTAGACATCAAAATTTTGTTGCATCTCTGAGAGCAAGAAAAGAACCTACAAATTGTAAGGAAGTCGTAAAGGATTATGGTTGATATGCCACAATGGCCGATGAGATACGAACCTTGGAAGAGAATGGGACATAGGTTTGGCAAAAAATGTCACCTGAAAAGAAAGCTCTCATAAGTAAATGGGCATACAAAATAAAACATAACTCATATGACAACATATAATGTTTGAAAGCAATACTTATCATATTTGGACATCGTTAGAGAGACAACATAAACTATGATGAAATATTTGCCCTAGTGGCAAAAATGACAATTGTATGTACCTTATTGGTAATGACAACAACTAAAAAGTGGGAAGTTCATCAAATGGATGGACATAACGTGTTTTTTCATGGTGATTTGGTCGAAAAGGTGTACATGAAAGTTTCTCCAGGTTTTAAAAAATTGAACCAAATTTGGTTTTCAAGTTGAAAAGGTCATTATATGGCTTAAAACAAGCTCATCATTGTTTGTTTGCTAAGTTCGATACGACATTGAAGCACAATGGTTTTGCTCGATCTCATTTAGATTACTCATTATTTATATTGCAGAGGGAAAATATACATTTAGATGTGCTAGCCTATGTGGATTATTTAATTATTGTAGGAAATAATATTCCAGCCTTGACAAATTTTAAAGCTTACTTATGTTTATGTTTTCAAATGAAGGACTTGGGAGTCTTAAAATATTTTTTGGGGTCGGAGGTAGCCCGTAACCCAAAGAGATTTTATCTTTGTCAAAGAAAATGAGCATTGAAAATCATTAAAGGCTTAAGTTAGGCATGTGCCAAGTATGTGATTTTTCCAACGGAACAACACCATAAGCTAGCGTTGTCTTTTGGTACAACTTTTGAAGATTTATAACCCTATTGAAGATTGATTGGACAATTAATCTATTTGTTTGTTATTATATATGATATTGCTCGTGTTGTCCACATTTTATCTCAATTTCTATCGAAATCTCGTAAAGAGTATTGAGAGGCAACTTTAAGGGTTATTAGATATTTGAAGAAATATCTAGGACAATGTATTTTACTATGGTTTGACAGTAAACTATAAATACAAGGATGGTGTGATTCTGATTGGGTAGATTTTCCACTTAAAAAATGTTCTTTGACTGGTTGGGTGGTATTTCTTGGTTCTTCTTCAGTAGCTTGGAAAACTAAGAAACAATCAACTGTTTCTATGGTGGCAATTACACATGAGTTAAAATGGCTCAAATAGTTACTTGTGATTGTATTGTGATAGTCAATCAACATTACATATTGCTCAAAATCCAGTTTTTTCATGAAAGGGCAAAACTTATTGAAATTGATTATCATTTTGTCCATAATGAAATAACATATGACACCATTTGTCTCTTATATGTTTCTACCAAGGTACAACTAGGAGACATTTTTACAAAGGCACTAGAAAAATACAATTTGAATATCTTTTGTATAAGTTAGACATTCAAGATCTTCCTGCTAAAAACTTGAAGGGATATTAAAATATTATGAATATATTAGTGAAATATTATGATTAATTAAGTAACTGAGAACTAAGAAAGACTATGTCCAAAATAAATTTAATTAATGACACATTTACGTATAATTATACTATAATTAATAAATAAATATAATATAATACTATTATTTCTTATTTTGACATAAATATAAAAATTATGTGAGTAAATATAGAAATTTCACAAAAATGATAATATTAAGTATTTTAAGAAACATGTTGAAGTGAATCTAAATAAAAAATTAAATATAGAATAGGAAAAAATTGTGACTTCCCTCTTCTTTCATATCCACCTTTTCAAAAAGAACATTTTAAAAAACTCCCATTCAAATCTAATATATTTAATTACTATAATTGTATCCAAGTTGGCTTTGTCAAAAAAACTAACATTTATATATATATATATATATATATATATATATATACCACTCAAAATAATAATTTTTTAGGTTAGTCAAAAATAATTATATTAAATACTTAAACTTCCTTTTTCTCCTATTATCATTGGCATAAACGTGTTTATGATTTTTTAAATATATATAATATTATATTTAATAAAAGTGAAATATTATAATATTATTAAATTAATATAAAAAATAAATTTATATTTATTAAAAATAAAATGAAAAAAATATAAAAAAGATAAGAAAATAATTAATGTAGAGAAATAAAAAGAAATCAATAACTTTATGAAAAATATGTAAAAATAATCATTTATTTTTGAAAATTTTAAAAATAATTATACTGTAAGTTAAAATTATAAAATATGGACGTTAAAGTGAAATATATATATATATATATATATATATATATATATATATATATATATATATATATATATATATAATGATTGATTATTGAATCGATACAGATCAAATTTAAAAAATATTATTAATTATTCAAGCTTCTACAACGTTTCCATTTTCAGTAAAGAACATATGCAGTTGGTTTAACTGAATACCTAAGTCGGTTACAATTAGTTGAGCGAACTATTTAATTAATATTTTACCTAAGTTATATACCTTATAATAAAATATAGTTTGACAAAGAAAATTTGACAAATAGTTAAACAATAACAATATAACAAAATTCATTAAAAATGTATAATACGTGTAGCAATAATATTTTCAATATTTATATTATATTTTATTCTTTTAACTACATCCATAAATAACTACTTTTTCCTATCATTTTACCTTTCTATTTATAACTAATTTTCCAATTCTTCACCACTTAACCTGTTTATCTTTTCATCTTCTTCGACTATTTTAAGAATAAAAAGAAACATAAAACGCCTCTTTGAAAAATATTCTCTTATATTTATTTTCATTTTTTTATTTCTATTTCAACTAATTAAAAAAAAGAAGCTAAAAACACACACTAATAATAACAAAAACAAAACTAGAAAAAGAAAAAAAACAATACAACCAAACAAGAGGCTCACAAAATGACACATGGTGTTGCAGGTACTTATATATTATAATTTAAATTACAAAAGATATTTTTCTTATAATATAAAATAAAACTTTTTTTCCCACAGACAAGACTAAAACTAACCCAGTATAAATAAGACAAAGATGAATACATTTTCAAAATGTAAGAAAAATATTAACATGTTATAAAACATTAACCACTAATTTTAATTTACATCCATATTTTATTTTGAAACTTATTAACGGGAGTTTTAATTTTTTTATATTAACCATGTAAATCACATTAATGGTTGAATTTTTTATTTATTTTATTTTGAAACTTATGAATGAGTCGTGTTTTATTTATACAACTATTATTTTTCTATTCTGTTTGATTAATTAATTAAGTGAAGATGTTTCAAGGTAAGTGAGTTAGTTAGCATAATAACCTTATTAGCAATTGCATTTAGGTTGGTTGAGCCCTATAGTTGTTTACTCTGTCTTTATTCTGTGGGTGACTTAACTGTCTCTTTTCATTATTCTTCCCCTCTTTTTTGGTCTTAATAATTAATTTCCCTTCTATATCTCTCCCTCTTCCTACTTTTCTACTCTCTCACTATTTATAACCATATTTTTTCCCTTTCTCCTTTTCTCCCTTTCGCTTCCCCAAAAAACCAGACAAATATCGAAGCAAGGGGAACACGCGCATTCTTCTCTTTCCTTCTTCCACTTCCCAATTCTCTTGCCCTAGATTTTTCCCCTTTTCTCTGCATACCGATTATTGCCTCCTCGATTCCCCTTTCCCTTAGGTTTCCTCGATGGAGTCGGAGGATGACATGCACGACGCCAACGACATCGATTCCCTCGACGACGATTTCTACAGCGGCGAAACCGAGGATGCGCCCTTGGATTACTACAGCGATTACGACGATGAGGCCGATGATTACTTCGAAGACGCTGACAGGATTGAGTCTCGTCGCCCTGAGGTCCCTCCCTCTTCTATCTCTTCTGTTTTTGTTCAATGCCAGAATGTTGTCTATCTGGATCACTTTCATTTTTTGGTTTTTTTATATGGTTATAGTTTTTCGTTGCGAGGAATACACGGACGTAGATAAATTACTAGCCAATAAATATTGTTTTGGACTATAAAATGTCAAGTTTCTGAATTTGTGATTTTGGAAATTGAAATGTCGGTTTTCAATGATTTGTGTTTTGTGAGCTGATGTAGTATTTTTGTGATTTTGGAGAAGAAATTGATCGATGTTCTTCCTAGTTTCATGACTAATTAGGGAAATTGGGAGTGCTAGTTGTAGTTTTTGGGCTAGGTCAGTGTATTACGTGTTCCGTAATGGCGTGACAGAAATGTATGCCCAACTCTTCTTCACTGATGATTTTCTTCTTGTATATTGAGAGAAGAGGAGGTTGGTTTCAATGGTCAGATGATTTTGTTATTTCTAAGGTTATTTCCGGTCATATTCATGAAAAAAAATGCATTTTTTTTAAGTTTGTCCTTTCTTGGTTTGGCATGGATCGAGGCTGAGTTCTACAATCTCCAGTTCAAAAAGCTGTGTTATTACCTCTCTCTCTCTCTCTTTTCAATGATATATCAGTTTCCCACTAATTTTCAGATTTCGGTTTTCATTTCAGCAAAATTTCACCATTTTGAAGGAATCTGACATCAAACAAAGACAGGAAGAAGATGTCACTAGAGTAGCAACTGTTCTTTCCATATCAAGAATTTTTGCAAGCATACTACTTCGTTACTACAATTGGTAATTCAGTTTGTGTTAGTCCTCATTGGGGTACCTTCTTATTTTCTCTGTATTAACTGATCATACCCTCGATTGTTCGCAACGTTCATTTCTGCACTGCGTTTGTATATGTTAGATTTTCACTGTATTGTATATTAATATACTTAAGAGTTGGTGTTGCAGGAGTGTCAGTAGAGTGCATGATGCATGGTTTGCTGATGAAGAACAAGTCAGAAAAACAGTTGGTTTGTTGGAGAAGCCAATTGTCCAGCTTGATAATAATACTAAAGAGGTGAGATATGGATGGATGAGTTTTAAACCATGAAGCACAAATAGGTCCTTTTTGAAGTCTCAGTGTTAGACATGTTTGCAACACAAATAGTGCCCACATGTTTAAGACACTTTTCATTAGGTGGCCAGTTAGCTTTTGTTTTGTTTAGGCACCTAAGCGAACACCTTTGTCACTAATTTCACTAAGAAATTGTTACATTTTTTTAACTTTTAGAAAAGTCAGCTTAAGATACAACAGAAAATATTAAAAAATAATGTCTCTCAGTTTTTATTTTGGGTTAAGCTCATTATTTAATAAAATTGTAAAACTTAGTTAGTTGATGTTTGAGAAAGTAAGTATACCTCTTTTATAAGAGATTTCATATTGTTTATGGATTTTTATAAAGAGACCAAGTGCTTACATTGTAAAATGATGTCTCTTGATATTTTATTTGATGGCCGTTGTTATAGGAAAATGGTAATTATACAAGAATATACAAATATTATTTATCAATTTAGACCATTTTTTTGTTCATCCTGGTTATATTTCATTTCATTTGAGTATTGTTCTGTCTTCTCATGATGTGTGTGTATGATGCCCTTGTCTTATATTTTGGGAATTTGTTCTGTTGGGTTGGGATGTCTGTGTTGAGTCTAGTGGCCATGGCAGAGTCTGAGGCTATGAGCCTTATAGGTTTTAGAATTGGTCAATTAATTGTTGGATTTGATTTCATTTTCTCCTTTTTCTTCGGTTCTATTTGTATTTAATTCTTTTTCTTCATTTTTTCTGTGGCCAGCTTACTTGCGGTATCTGTTTTGAAAATTATCCTCGGGCTAGAATTGAAATGGCTTCCTGTGGTCATCCCTACTGTATCTCATGCTGGGAAGGTGCTTCTTGTGTGATATTACTCTGACCTTTTTGTGATCTCAGATATAATGTAGCATCTAGTGACAAAACGCATTTTGGCTTTGGTTGCAATTTTCCTTTTTTTTTTTATTTGTGTGAATGGGTGGGGGTAGTGGCAGGCAGCTTAGAAGATTTTCTGTATATATTGTTTAATGTCCTTTTGTTACCTTTTTTCTTTTTCTATCATATCACGATCTTCTGTGCTTTTTGAAATGCTAGGCTATATCAGCACATCCATTAGTGATGGTCCCGGATGTTTGATGCTGAGATGTCCTGATCCCACTTGTGGTGCTGCTGTTGGTCAAGATATGATTAGTCTTTTAAAATCTGATGAAGATAAGCAGAAATATGCACGTTATCTTCTTAGATCATACATTGAAGACAATAAGAAGGTGTGTCCTAGATATGGAATTATGAAGTTGATAGTGATAGTGAAGGGGATATTCGCTTTTTCTTTTGTACCACCGTTCCATTCAACTATGTTTTCCATGTTTTATTTTCATAACATGTTCACAATTGTGTCCATGTTGAATAAAGTGTTTGACGTATTTATGTTATTCTAGCTAAACACAAGAGCCTGATTATCTCAGCATTTATTTTTTTATGAAAAATCAGTTCAGAAGTTTTGGGTTGTTTGTTAAAATCTTTTTAAAAAAAAAAAAAAAAGCAGAATCTGAAAGAAAACTTAAATTTCTGTTTGTTTTGAGAAGCTGTTTAGTGTTGCTTCTGAAAAATGCTGTAGTTTCAAGTTTATAACTGCCTGTTCATGAAAAGTACGCTTTCTAGTTGTAACGGAATAGAAGAAAACTTCTGTTTTTTTGTAAAATCTCTTTTTTATATATTCCTGAAAGCACTTCCCAAAGGCTTAACAAGCGGACTTTAAATGTATAAATTATTTAATTAATGGTCCACTATTTATCTACTGTGATAATATTCAACTCTACTTTTCTTAATCATTATTAATATATATCTTCCAATGTATGACTGTCGTAATAATTTTATTGGTTTTCTATGTTCTGTCCAGTCCAAGTGGTGTCCTGCTCCAGGTTGTGAATATGCTGTCACTTTTGATGCTGGTAGTGGTGGGAATTACGATGTCTCTTGCCTCTGTTCATATAGTTTTTGTTGGAATGTAAGTTGTGTATAGATTTTTCAGATTTTCATAGTTTTTAATTTTATATTTTTTTCATTTAGCCAACTGACGTGTAATTGGATCTACAGTGCACTGAGGAGGCTCATCGTCCGGTAGACTGTGGGACTGTGGCAAAGTGGATTTTGAAGAACAGTGCAGAGTCTGAAAACATGAATTGGTAGAGATTTCTGAGAGTTTAGCTAAAAAAATTTTAGTAGTTGAAATAATGTGATGCTCTCTAGAACTATAGATATCTAATTAAAAAAATATGGGCACTTTTAATGTAGAGTATTTTGAGGGGTGAAAATTGTCGCAAATTTTATACTTGAATCAGGTTATATGATGGCTAAGGGGTGTGATTCCTTCAATTGAAGGAGAGAAAGAAATAAAATGCAAAATAGTGTTTTGCTTAATATATATGGGTTTTCCTTGCAAATTCTCCAGAACAATTCATAATGTGTTGACTATTAGGAATTGGGATCATATATGGGTAATGATTAACCGGGATCATATATGGGTAATGACTAACGAACTGCAGAGACTCTCCTAATATCCACCTGTTCCGTGAGGTTAATGGTTAACCGTGCGTGTAACTGTGAATATCTGGCTCACAATAGTTGATGATATGATTGTGTTCAATTACCAATTTGTTGTGACAATAATGGTTAAATATGTTTCACAAATGGATAGTAGTTTTTTGAGGTTAGAAATGTGTAATGGTTGTTGACTTTGCCTCACAAGTTGTAAAGAATATTATTGTATACAGCTCTCAATTTGTGCTTGTGACACTAATGGTTAAATATGTCTCATATGTAGTTAATAATGTGTCGAGGTTATTGAAATGCCTAACTTTACCTCACAAGTGCTTGAAAGTAGACGAGTTTGTATGTGATTATAAACATGTACTTGTGATACTAATGGTTAAATAATCTTCTTCACAAGTGGTTAGTTGTGTATGAGGTTATTGGAATGTGTAATGGTTAAAGTGGTTAACTGTATGGGTAGACACTAGGTGGATAGTTTCCAATGGGATGAGAATATTTTTTCATCTCCTTCATGATCCTTGAATTTCTTCTATGTGCTATATTTATCTAACTAGTTAAGGATAAACTGGTGCTTTTTTGGGTATTTGAGACTTCATAGATTAAGCTTGCTGTTGATATGATGAATTTCAGGATACTTGCTAATTCAAAGCCATGTCCCAAGTGCAAGCGACCAATTGAGAAAAATCAAGGGTGCATGCACATGACTTGCACACCGCCCTGTAAATATGAGTTTTGCTGGTATGCATTCTCTTCCCTTTCCCCCCTTTATAATTAGCAAATTACATGCTTCATTCTTTTTCCCCTTCTTAGCATTCGACAATAAACGAGGGTATTTTGGATAGTTGGGACTTGAGAGATCCTATGCTTTCAGTTGATTGAATAAATTTAGGACACTTGCCAATTTAAAGCATTTTTTTTATGATCATTTTTGTTGAAGGTAAGATAAGGAAAAGAGTGGTGGCGTTTATTTTCTTCCCGGGGAAGAGATATAAATTTAAATAGTGAGGGGGACCTTGTTTTCAAATGGTTTGAGCATATATGAATTTAAAATATTTTATGTACACAGGCTGTGCCTTGGTGTATGGTCAGACCACGGTGAAAGAACTGGGGGTTTCTATGCTTGCAATCGCTATGAAACAGCTAAACAAGAAGGAGTGGTAAGGAACATAATAGTACTCTACTTCTCCCAATTCAGGTTTCAGCCTATAATTAGCTCACTGTTCCCTCCACATCTATTGGGATGATGGTATTTGCTTATGAGTTAAATTTTGTTGTGTGTAGTATGATGATACTGAAAGAAGAAGGGAAATGGCAAAGAATTCATTGGAGAGATACACACATTATTATGAGCGGTGGGCCAGCAATCAATCTGTATGCACCACTTACTGTTCAGTAGTTGCGTTTTAGGGATTTGACTTCAGCAATTTCTGAATTTATTCTTCCATAATTTATATTTTGCTTGTATTTCTGCAATCTTGAGAGCTAAATTATTAGTCCAATGTTATTTCAGTATGTTATGCTTTCTTTGTCATAATCTTTATATTATGTCCATGTTCGATTGGTGGATATTTAGATTACAAAAGAAACCTATTGATGTTATTTACCTAATTACTTAAGAAGGCTAGCTGGAAAATTTAAGTGGTTTATACTTTATATCTACGGACATTGATTTGTTCTCCATTATCTACTTTAAGCTGTATTCTGTAGTATTATTACTTTATCTGGGTATACGCATTGAAACCACAGAATATTTCTTTCGTGATTACAAGTATTAGTATAACAGTGCAATATGCTTTTTCTTGTGTACAGTCAAGGCAAAAAGCTCTTGCGGATCTGCAGCAGATGCAAACTGTTCATGTAAGTTATATATATCTGTCATCTTCTGGCATATTGTTCGTAAAAAAATTCTTAGAATGCATGTAATTTTTGGTACTTCACATTAGGTACGTTAGAATGTAATTTTTGGCAACTGAAAAAACATTGTTTGCACTTCTAATATACATGTTTTTATGAATATGCACTTTCTAACACAGTACTGTAAGCAGCTCACTTTTCCATGTCATAAGCCAAAATCTATCTAATATTTTTCTGTTATTGCAAAATCTTTTGTTCATAAGCCAAAAAGATTATATATTTGCTCACTAGTCTTCTCTCTATTTTTGGCTTGCAGATTGAGAAGCTTAGTGACATACAGTGTCAGCCTGAGTCACAGCTTAAGTTTATTACTGAGGCCTGGCTACAAGTAATTTATTGTCTTTTTAATGTTTTGTTCAGTTTGATTTGTAGTATTATTTAAAGCTTTAACTTGGTTTAGATTGTAAGATTAGACCAGTTCATCTGCCCGTGTCAGATAGTTTCAAATGCTTTAGCTAGTCATTGAACATTTCAACAATTTCCTGAAACTGGTGATTTTATGAGAACTTTTAGTGCTAGTAATCTTTTTACATTTTTCTTTGCTATTATTAGAACTGTAGGGAAATTCATTGTCAGCTGCCCCATTATTTCATAAAATTCATTTTGGGGGTGAAATAGATGGCTTCCTTCCTAGTAACTGTTTCATGTTTTCAGATAATCGAGTGTAGAAGAGTACTGAAGTGGACATACGCATATGGGTTCTACTTACCCGAGCATGAGCATGCGAAAAAACAGTTCTTTGAGTACTTACAAGGTATAATTTTTCACCTTGAATTTAATTATAAATGTTTGTTCTGATTCCTCCGTAAAAAATACTCAACTATAATTTATTTTCAGGTGAAGCAGAATCTGGGCTGGAGAGACTTCATCAATGTGCAGAAAAGGAACTTCAGCCATTCCTATGTGCTGATGAGCCATCTAGAGAGTTCAATGACTTTCGTACTAAACTAGCTGGATTGACTAGGTATATATTACATGTTTTGTTAAGCATTTGCCTTGAATTCAGGTTTTTATTTATTCATAATTCTGGTACATATGTTTTGACAGTGTAACTAGAAACTACTTTGAGAATTTAGTAAGGGCGTTAGAGAATGGTTTATCTGATGTGGATAGTAATGGAGCTTCCTTCAGCAGAGCAACGAGCTCAAAAAATGCTGCTGGGAGCAGTAAGAGTAGATCTGGAAGAGTAAAGGGAACTTTTCGAACCAGCATGTCCAGCAGAATGAATGATGATAGTCATTGGTGTTGCGAGCATTGTACCTATGCAAATGTGAAATCTGCCACCACATGCCAGATGTGCTATCAACAGCGTCGATGAAAACTCCGTTCAACATTTCAAACATTTGTGTCCTGCCCAATACCTTTTCACCAGAAGCTTTAATGGAGTTATTCCTCAGTTTGTCTTGACATATGCAGTCTCCGTTTTATGAGGCTCTTTAACTATGTGAACAGGATGAAATGAGTAAGGCAGAAGAAAAGTTACCCTCCTATTCAATACAGCCCCAATTTGATGTAAATAATGTTCTATCTTATTTACTTAACGAGGTTTTCTACTACAGCCATTTGTAACTGAACATCATAACACATGCTGGAGATGAACAACACAAATATGCTTGTTTGTGGCCACCCTTTCAGGTCGTCTCTTGGCAGCTTCCAAGATACCTAGGGTTACTCATGTGTAATAATCTGAGTTTGATAACATTCTAAGAAATGATCAGGGACTACAATAAATGTTATACAGTATCACTTTAAATTTATGCCACCTTTGCCAACTCTTGTGGCCGTCGTGTTTGATGTATGATGTCGATGTGGTACTACTGCTGCTTGTATTCCCTTTTATGTAGGACGAGTATAAATTGGTTAATCAAAACTGAATCGGTTTTTTACTTCCAAGTTAAACGGTTAAATGTGTGGACATTCTCTAATCTACTTTCAATTAAAAATTGGGTTAAACAACATCATAGAAAACTAATAGGTGCAGTTAAAAACATCAAACCAACCATCTTGAAAACGGGGCTAAACAATATCATTGAGAAAGATGCATATCAACCACCCTGTACAAAATTACACTAATAAACCCTACATATAGAAGTGCAATTATTTGCATCCTGGTCCAACCGATGGTCACCTCGGACAGTGGTTCCTATTTGTTGGGGGAATGGGGCCATTGTGAACAGCAAAACTAACAAAAAGACAGGGCCAAAGGCTAACGTGAAGAGCACTAATTTGACGTGGACTCTTAACGTGCATTTTTATGACTAATATTCCATCTGTCTAGGAGCTGATTCCTTGTCTTGATTTGTGAAACCTCCTCCTGACAGAGCACGGGGAAGAACCCTTCTGTATCAGAAATTAATACGGAGACCACTGATAACTCAACCAAACATCTATAGATATCCAACGCAACCACCGGTGCCAAAATCTCCTGGAATTGTTATCATTTTTGTATATTTTTCTCCTGTACTTAAAATTACATGATCAATTATATTATTATTATTATTATTATTATTATTATTGTTCACCGCTGAAGCTAGCTTCCCACAGTGGAACCAAAATTCACTATTCACCTAAACTATTAATTATTTTCATACATGTTTTCTCTAAAAAAAATGATACTTTAAGAAGACTGTGGAATGGAAAACTTTTTCAAATGATTGCAACCATCTCCAACAGGCTAGTTCATAATTAAAAAATCAAGAATTTTAAAATTGATTTTGGTGAAAACTTTGAAGTGGCAACTTATTTGTGAAAGATACATAATTTAAGAGAAGTTACTGTAGACTCTTCTTTCAGACTATTGTCATACCAAAGATGAAAACACAAAACTAAAGGTTTATTTAGGAAACAATTCAATTGAATCTAATCCACATTTTTTCAGTCCAATCATGTTCTTCCTTTGGTGTGTGTATTGGAAAGTTTAAAACTACATTTGGTGATTCCGAATGTCAGTTGTCTACGCCACTATAATGTGTTTGGATTCCCAGCTATATTGGAAAAGTAAAATAATCTATTAACTACACTGTCTTACATAACATGCAGTTCACCACACTGAACCGGGCTTCTCTACAACTCGGCACAAAGCATTACAAACATCAATTCATCACAAGGAAGCCAAATTCGGTGTGGTGAAATACATCTCATATAGTTGGCGTGGTCAATAAACTATTTGATGCACAAATATTTACTGTACTTCTGATATCATATCTAAAACTTTCATTGTTTTTACGCGCAATTGGAAAGTCTTCATGTATCTAACAAATGGAGGAAAAAACTCAACACCAGCTCTAACCAAAATGTCACTATTTCTGCATTTCATTTCTTATAATGTCCCATTTCCAAGACAAATTCCAATATCAGTTGATGATTTTCTGATTTCCACAACAATTAACCAATGAAAAAAAAATGAAGTTAACAGAGATTACAACATGACAAGAGCTCATTTCTCTCTCCATGCCGGCTTCCATTGAGCAACCCAACTGTTCACAGCTCAAAATATCACAGAAGGTCGCTTAATATTTGATGTGATCCGAGTTTTAGGCCTGTTTCAGGAGGCATTAACTGAGAACTTTGGCCTACCCCTCATGAAATATAGCTGCTTTTTACGCTTTGGTAGGTGTGTCTTTAAACATCTTGAAGCTTAATGCATTCAGCAATGCTCTTGAATACTGCCGAGAGGCCATTTTCCAATCTCCTCCTGTCTTCATCATTGCCTTAAACTCTGCAAAACTGATTCTACCATCCTTCACCAAACAAAGCAAAAAGTTAGATGCAAAACCAAGGTTTAAGAAGGTATTATAATGTTTTACTTCATACCAGTTCTTACCTTATCCAAGTCAACATCATTTATAATGTCTTTGATCACTTGGTCGTTCATCACTTCCGACTCATCATCTGATAAGGCATCCTTCAACTCCTCGAACTCAACATATCCGGTCTGGTTCTTGTCAAAGTAACGGAATGCTTGAGTGAGATGCTCATCACCTTCGATCTTTTTGAGGTGAACACTCATCGTGATGAACTCCTCATAGTTAAGGGTGCCGTTTCCATCAGCATCCGCCTGTTGTCATGAGCAATATAGAAAAGGTTAAGAGAACTTTTTGTTTAGGTTATTATGAACTTTCAAAGAGTTATTGTGTTTTCTTATCTATGTATACGATCAGAGTTCTTCTCCCACACATTTCCATGCATGCATGCCTTTTGATTTAGATATTGAAAATAACAGAAGTGTTTATGCTGTTCTGATATATCACTTACAGCTTCCAGTAACATTTGAACTTCAGGATCAGGAATGGCGTGTCCAATCATTGAAAGGCCATCTTTGAGTTCTTCAAATGACAAGCTTCCATTTTTGTCCTTATCCATCATATCAAACATTTTCTTAAACGCTTCAATTTGTTCATCTGACAAGTTATCCGCTACCACCTGAGGACAACACCCATTTAGGTATGCAATGCTTCTTTAAATTTAAGGTAGCAAATATTACTGACCTATACTTAAAGAGGTATACTCTAAAACTTACTCTAAGAACCTTTCTTTTGAATCTGTTCATCAAGGAGAATTGCTTGATCCTCATTCTCACTTGGTCTCCAAGAGAAATAGTTCGACCATGCTCTCTGTTTTGTATCCAGGGATGATCTTTTCAAGGAACAACATAACTATCAGTACAGTTTTTCCATGTGATCAAATCAAACACAATGCATTGATTTTACTGAAAACAGAATTATTTTTTGCTTGAAATCTGAAACACATACCAAGAACTTCTTGAACTGTTATCCGTGTGAATGGACTTGGATCAAGCATGCGCTTAACTAGATGTTTTGCTTCATCGGAAACTTTAGGCCAAGGATCTCTTGTGAAATCTACTTTACCCTTAATGATAGCTTGTGCAATCCCTTCCTCGGTTTCTGCAATAATAATCCCATCATCAGAAGGAACTCCATGAAACAATTAAACTTTCTGAAAGGGGACTTTGACTTTATATTTTCTTGCTTAGTTCACATGCATGAATCAAAACGGGACCTACCTGCCCAAAAGGGTGGAACTCCACAAAGTAAAATATAAAGAATTACACCAGTGCTCCAGACATCAATTTCTTGTCCATAGTTTCGTCTTAAAACCTCTGGAGCCATGTAATAAGGGCTTCCAACAATTTCACTGAATCGTTCACCTGTCACCAAATGGCAAAGTTTGGTTATTTATTTTGTTTAATATTAACAGTGAAAAAGGGCCATGCAATAATGATATATAGTAGTAGTAGTACTCAGTAAACTTCACCTGGCACATAGAAGGTAGAAAGGCCAAAATCAATAGATTTCAATGCTGCAGCCTCGTTTGTATCTGCAAATAAGAAATTTTCAGGTTTCAAGTCCCTGTGTATTACTCCGTGCTCATGACACACCTGCAAAATGTACCCAAAAAATGTTTATACTAATGAAGATAAACGGGAAAAAGAAATAAGATCGCAAGTTCTTGTTATAGCCTCCAAGAAAGAAAGAAAAAACAAAAAAACAGTTCCATTTCCATGTCCATCGGAATGCAAAAAACCCAGATTCAGAAAAAAAAGACAAGATAGAAAAGAACGAACCTTGCAGACTTCAAGTATGGTTTTGGCAACATTAGCAGCAGCACGCTCGGTGTAATGGCCCTTAGCAACAATCCTATCAAAGAGTTCGCCACCTTCACAGAGTTCCATGACGAGGTAAACGGCGTCTCTGTCCTCATAAGCCTCCTTGAAGGCCACAATGTTGGGGTGCCGAGGCAAGTGCCTCATGATCTGAACCTCTCTTCTCACATCTTCCACGTCAATCTCCGTTCTCAGCTTCGTCTTCGCTATCTTCTTGCACGCAAACGCTTCGCCACTCACTAAATCCACCACGCGGTGAGTCACGCCGAACTCGCCGCGACCCAGCTCCTTCCCGAACTGATATTTATCGAATATGTTCCCCGGACTCGGGTTCGCCACCACATTCAGCGGACGCGCCGTCACGCTGGACCTAGGCGCCACCACGCTGGACCTCCGCGTGGTCTGTTCGGTCCCGTTGTTCCCGTGGCCGTGTCCGTGCGTTCGCGGCGACGTGGGCTTGCTCGGGTGCTTGGCCCTCTTGCGTGTCCTCACGCCTTGCGTTGAAATGCAGCTTCCCATGGATGATAGGTTTCAATAACTCGAACAACGTTGCTTTAAAAGAATGAAAAACAAAGAAAAAAAAAACGTTGTTGCGGAAAATGTTCGGTTTTGGATTATACAATAGGAATGAATGATAGAAAAGAAAAACAGCAATATGGTATGTGTTTTACGTAATAATGTATGATAATCCAAAGGGGTTGTTGATGATTTTGAGTTACTTTGTGTTACCCAATCTCCATGGGAAGACAAGAGGAACGTAGGAGATTGGGAATTGTAAATTGCAAATGGTGAGAAATGGAGATTAGGAATGAGAAGGAATGCTATATTTGGATTTGGGTTGATTTATGAGTTGGAAATTTGGGAACACTTAGTTGGACCCGCCATTTTCTTAGGGCTGTTATTTCTTTTTCGCGTTTTTGGTCAAGGAAGGAAATGCATGCAAAATTACTACGTACAACGGAATATTCTCTTCCAGGTTGTTGTTCTATGCACGTCATTTTCATCACTAGTTTACCAAAAATAAGTAAGATATGTGGGAAACTAATGAAGAATTTTTTATTATTAATGAGATGGAAAATGGATTCAATAATTAGACTTAGAGAATTAATTTTTATTGACTATTTTTCTACTACATCTAATAATTTTACGTTATTTAAAAATAAATGTTAAAGATAATTTAAATAAATTTTTTCCATTTAAATGTCTGCAATAATTTTTAAAGACAAAACTATAAAAGAGTTTTAGATTATGATGGAGGCAATATCTTAAATGTAAAGACTTTTTTAGAAGATATCAAGGAAATTCGACATCAAAGATATCAAGGAAATTCGACATCAATGAGCAGTGAACAAGTTTATATAAAAAATATTAATATTATTTTCAACTCAAAATCTTAAAACAATTACGTTATATTTGAATTCTTCTACATATACATACACACACACACACACACACACACACATATATATATATACATGCATGCATACATATATTTAGGCAACTATTTAAGTGATAACCAATCCTTAAACTTTTAGGATTCTTTCCTTATTTTATACCATTCTCATCCAAGTTGTCATTAGGATTACTAGTTTATGATACTACTCTGACATTTTTTTAGGACAGACATAAGGAGATTCACTATCAATGAGTTGTGAACAATTCCATATAAGAAACTAGCATGCCCCTTTCAAACTAATTAATCTTACAGAAATAGGTTTATATAGGTCCTAATACTTATATACTACTCATTTTTTTATTAGTACGAGACTTCTAACTCACCTTACAATTCCTAACAATCTTTCCTTCCAGTATTTAGTGTTAATCAACCTTTAAGCTTTTAGGATTTTTCACCTACTTTATACCACACTTGCTCGAGCCATCATCAGGATTAACTACAGACTATAATATCATTGGGAGTTTTTTTTTCTAGGGAAGACATAAGAAGATTTGATACTAATAAGTCATGAGTACGCCCATATAATAGATGAGGACACTACTTTCAATTCAAAATCTTAAAACAATGAGGTGATGGGTTTTTCTACTTCTATATTGTTTATTTTAATTAGTTTTACCTAATATGAGACTTCTTACTCACCTTGAATTTCCTACATTGAATGTGTTGATTGACCTTAGAGATGGTATCTCAATGATTTCAACAAATTTGAGGTTCGTTTCCTACTGATTGACCCCAACAATGTTTTCTCAACAATTTCAATGGGTTTGAGGTTCATTCTCTTAGTCCTCAACTAGAGGAATTGAAAAGTGATTCCAAAGATGAATCTTTATTATACTTAGGTCTTGATTAAGGGATTTATTTCGGTATACCCAATAGTCACACATCACTTAAGAATCGAGATTAAGAACACAATTTAAATATTCCTTTTTCCTCCAACCCTTCAAGACACCTCAGATGCAATGTTAATGTTATCCCAATGGATTTGGTGTAGACCCTTCAATTCTATGAGGGAACTTAGTAATTTGTATTTTGTGATACCCTAGCATGTGAAGCGCGAAACTCAAATTTTTTTGGCCAATGCTTTGGTTGGTGTTGAACTTCCAACATCACAGTATAAGTAGAAGACAATGTTTTCCTCTTATACTTTTTTAATCAAGGGACACACAATAATTTCACATCGTTTAGAAGTTGAGACTAAAGACACAATTTAAATACACTTACCTCTTTCAAACCTCTCACTCACCTTTTTAAGGAAAAAATCGTGAAAGAGTTCTATTTTCAAAAGTGGACAAATCTCAAATACAATGGTTAGTACTAATAATGTTATCTCAATGAACTTGGTGTCGGTCATTGAATTCTTCAGCAAAGTAACTTAATTGTTTGTACTTTTTGAATTTTTTTTTCTCTTTCTTCATTCAAATTATGAAACTTTGTTATTTATTCTTTTATAGAAGAAGGCTGAAGCACCCAAACTTGAAGTTGAACCGTAAAAAAAACTCTCTCAAAAGAAATCTCAAGTGTCAAGCACCAAAAAATCAGTATTACATGAATTCATTTTGCACGATTCTTTCTTTGCGCTTAGTTTTTTCCATCTTGTTTTTCCTTTTTTTTTTCAGAGTCCTATATATATGACTTCACGTTGTACACTTAAAATATAGAAAATAATAATCTCTTCTTGTTTAATGCCTTTTTGCTGCTCATCTTGTTCTGTGTAAACCATATTTTCTAATATGGCAACAAAACTCTTCTTTTTGAAGAACACACACTTTGTTTCCTTTTCTTCTTATTCTTTTCTTGTTGCTTTCTTGTTTTTCAGACATGGAAAAAGAAGAACCAATGCACAGTCTTCTTTATTTTATCAACTCGACCATTGTTTTGGTTTCTCCAAGTTCTTGATTTTATCAACTACCATTCTTGGAGTATATTCATAATCACTTTCCAATAGAACATTGTGAAATTCATCCATTGGATAAACACATAAGGGATCGAGCCAAAATATTTCTAACTCATCCATATACTACTTCATTTTTGTAAAAGAATCAATAATACACATCTCACCTTGATTTAGTAAAGCAACTTCCATTTGGAAGTTAGAGATTCGGAGAATATATCTTACGAATATTTGGTTTTCAAATCGTTCCATATGTCAAATCTTCAAATTTTTGAAGCTTTAGGGTTTAGAGCTTAGTTATAAAAGATAATTTTTTTTAATTAATTTACACTGAAAATATTAGTGATTTTGTTTAAGCTATGAATTAAAATGTATGTATGCTTTATAAGGAATAATTAAGTAGTGGAGAAATATTATCATTCTTTCAATGAAAAAATAATAATCTCATTATCAAAACTAAATGATCAAATAGGAAGTAATAAATTAATATAATATTACTAAACTTTCCATCATTTTAAATAACTTTGAGTTTATTCTAAATAAAAAACAGTGGTTAAGAAAAAAATTCCTTATAAATATTATTCATTTGATAAAAAGTAATAATTAGTGATTTATGAATACTTCACACCAATAACCAATATATAAAATATTTAGTGTGAAATTTCAAAAAATCGTAAACCATATTTCCTTCCGATGTCAAAAATCTTTAGCTGCCATGAAAAAATATGTTTGTGCCTCATTTATCTATAAACTATCTATAAAACAATACTTAATCATCTGTTACATGAAAATTATTCCAAATGAAACTATAAATTATTTAAAATTACATAATAATTTTTAAAATTAAGAGGGAAAACGTATACATGAGAAAACAAAAAGTTCATTGGGTGTAATGACAATTGTTATTTTCCTTTTGAGGCTTTTGGACAAAAACATGTAAATCAATTAGAAAATAATATTCTGTCCATGTTGGTTCTATGCACCTGATTCAGTGCCTATGTTATGACGGTGCTTTTGGTCGTTATTGGATGGCCAAAATTTATTTTATTTTGGATTTTGATTAACAATAAATAAATAAAAATAAATAAAGCACTAAAAAAGAGGAAAATCAATACCACTAATTTTTTTATTTGAATTAACTACAGAAAAAAAAATAGAAAATACAAAATTAGAGAGGAAAAAAAGTTAAAAACAACAAAAAAGCAGAGGATAACAATAAAAAATATATAAATATATTCCTAGTTTATAATATATATATATATATATATATATATATATATATATATATATATATATATATATATAAAACGATAGTTTGATTTTATATCTTGTAAAAAAGTTTCTGTTTTTAGTCTTCTAAAATTGAAAATTACTATCTTTTATATTTAGTATTACGTGACATTTATTAAAGAATTATGAGTAAAAACTTTTTAGTGTATCAAAATAAATAATTACTATTATAATTTGTAACTCTATATAATATATCAAAATATATATGATGTTTTAGTATATACATTTGTATCCTAATTATCACTTTATTATTTTGTTTTCTCCTATAAAGAGAGGGACTGAGAAATGGACTGTGAATTCAAATCCTGTATAAACAGAAACAAACTGTTAATAACTAACTTTTACTGATAAATGTTGTTTGTAGAAAAAAGATGGGAGAAGTCACTGCCCCTTGTGAACTTGAAGTGAAAAATTAAAATTAAAATAATGAAATGGAAAATGGTCTGATCATATTCTTCAAGAATTAATTAATGGCCAACAATGAGTGGACCATTAAATTCACCAATGGTTAGTGAGAACACAAAATTCCAAACTTTTCTCAGTGCTTTGTTTTTTGGTTGAATTTCTAATACTACAGTGCAAGTAAAAGACAGTGTTCTACCTTTTCATCTTTACTATTTAAGTACTGTGCTGTATTCTGTCTGGGCATTTTCTTTCACCCAAAATTTTCTTTTTTTCATTTCTCTTTCTCTCAAAATCCCTTTCTTTGATCAAACTCATAACATGTGGTGTGGTTTCCAGAGTAGAAGCAAGGTAATGATATAGAAGCAGTTTTTTTTCTTCCATATGATGTTTTTTTCACCATGCCTGCATCTGTCACAGGTTATAGTTTTCTGTCATCAAATTAAAATCCAAAGGCTAAAATCATTGCCTCCCTAAAAAGTTGCTTCTGAGTGGCTTATGATTTTCTTTCTATCTGATAATGTCTATTGGTAGCTTTGATCCTTTTTTTTTTGTCTGTTAATTTATTTACATGAATGCGTTTATCAGCCAAAATATTTAGTTCCAACACAGCCATATAAGCTTAGATCTTAGGTAACACAGCAGATTAGGCACAATTAGTTTGTGAATTATTTTCCAAATATCACACTCTTCAATTCAATGTAATTACACTATTGGGATGTTTCTGTTCCTTTAACTTCGTGAGTTTGTTTAACTACTAGATTTAGTTAATGTTTGTAAAGAGTGTTATCCTTTAACCTTGAACCTTTTCTTGACTTTTCTCTTTCCTTTGTGATTTTAAAACAAAAATGTATCCTCAAAGGGCAATCTCTGATTAGTCCAATTTAGCAGTGAGTGACTGTTGTTAACAAGAGCTACTACAATGAGTTTGACTGGAACTGTGAATGATGCAACTGCTACAAATTCTCCTTGTGGCTTCTCTGAGACTAATTGTGGATCTTCATCTAACAACAGTTCCACTCATATTTGCATCAACTGTGACTTCAGCTATGATGATTCTTTACTCTCTCATGAAAGTGAAGACTCTGAGTGGATCTCAGATTCAAAGTCTAATCATGGATTGTCATCTGAGAACCCTTTAACTCCTCTGAGCACCAATGGAATAATACAGTGTGTCAGATCAGAAGATAATATTTCAGTGGAGCATCTTTTAGAAATTGAAGACATTCAAGAGTTTAGTACTGATGGACCACTTTTTTGGCCATATGAAGGGAAATTCAGCTGGAGTTTTGAGGAATCTGGAAGCCCGTTTTGCATCTCACCAAGGGGAGGGCTTGTGTTTGGTTCTAGATCAATGACACCAAGGATAAAGGAAAGTAGTGAGAAAGGCCATGAAAGTATATGCAGGGTATCATGTGCACAAAAGATGAATGGTGAGATAGTAACTCCACCAGAGTTGAATGATGAGAAAGTTGCATTTAAAGGCACAAAAGATGACAACAAAGTGTTATGTGTTGACAAGACTCTGGTTAATGAGGATCATGAGTCAGATTATTATGACCTTCTATTGGTTAGAAAAGATTTTTGTTTGGATGAAGAAGAGCCTGAGATTTCAATTGAGACACTGGTGGGGCTGAAGGAGTTTGATGGACGTGAAGGGCTTGATTCAGAGTTTAATGGTGATGTGTTCATGTTGGAGGAAGCTTGATATTAAATATCAGAATGACCGAGTTACCATCACTTTTTCATAAGTCCCTGCCATTTTTGAATTGTTTTGGTAGAATACACATACCTTAGTGCAGTTCATTTAAGAAGATATTTTTAAAATGTATCGGTTCATTTCTCAAAGTACAATTGTATCAGTTCATTTAATACAATATTTAAAAATGATTACAAAATTATAACTCTTAGCTTAGTTGTTAAACTAATAAATCATTTAAAATAAATAAAATAGGAAAAGGAACAATATTTTGTAAGTACTTTTGGAATTGTTTTTAATAAAAGTCTCAACAAGCCTTGCATTGGAAAGAGCTGGTAAGGTATTGCCATTGTTTCCAAAAATCCTTCCCTTAAACTATTTTTATGTGCTTCTTGGATTTAACATATCCAGCTTAAAAATATATTTCAAACCTGGCTGCACCAGATTTGAATTTCAAACACATAACAAACTAGCGGATTCATGAAGTAACTAAGATTGAATTCAAGGAGATAACACAAACACTCAACGTAATATACCCAATTAACATTTCACAAATGAAATTTCAAAACACTGACCGAAATTAATTTATGGAAAGCCTCTCATAATATACATGTTAATTTTCATTTTCTAAATAGAGTTCATGGAGATACTAATTTCAGTTTTTTCTTTTATTTTTCTGTTCTAAAAGGAACTTACGGAAAAATTCTTTCACACATGTTCTTAATCTACTATATTTTCATTTTCTAGATACTAAATGACCAATACTTCAACAAACTGGCTTCTGCAACCAAAACTTGAATGAACCTAATTACATTGACGATAAGTAAAACAGTCAAATACGAAAAGAAGGTGACTTTAAGCCCCGCATATTGTAAGAAGATGGGAGCATCAAGTCAAGGAAACACCTTTTGTGCAATATAACTTCTGCTACCTTACGTATTCCAACAGGTATGGTGAACAATAAGCAACTATAGGGAGACTTTTTACAAAAATCATCAATTACTATGAGTGACCTGGCCTGATTGGGTTTTCTGTCAATCTTCTCCAAACCATCCTCCCACAATGAACCACGGTCAAGATAGCAGTGAAATAAAGAAGAGGAATGCCAACAGCGCAACCACCAGGCGCCAAATTCACCAGTGTCTGAATAAGGAAACAGCAAGCCAAAGAAAACAGTGTAGTTTAAGCATTAATTGATGGCAAAAATCATAAAAGAACAGTTACATTCCAAAATATCAATTCATAAATATAATTCACAGTATATACAGGAGACCTTTTAATATTACAGTTTTCATGTTTTCTGAAACCTACTAAAATTCAAGCAGACAGGCACCACTAGTGAAAGATGGATGGTTACTAGTTACAGTTGTAAATTTTAGGGTAAAAATATAATCCAAAGAGTGAGATTTTACCACCATTCCTGCAACAATGTGAACAATGGGAACAAAATACGTATCCACTTTGTTCCCCTCTGTATACCCATTAAATGCGATGACCATTGAGAATGTGTGGATTGTGACAAATGCAAGAGCAATTGTTGCTGCAATGTATATAGAAAACGGTGAGCTAATTGCAGAAGTTAATATTAAAAATCAGAGCTATTGCTGTTTATATATAAAATTTGAGACTTATTGGGAGAAAAACGATATCAAAGATTCTCACGAGGCAAACCTAATCCAAACTCTATATAAACTCAGATCAATGATATGAATATGCAATAAATCCTTAGATGGCAAAGTTTTCAAAAGTTTGAAGCTGTAAATCCCACACTATTCATATACATGCATACAACAACCAGCGGTGGGAAAACTCACCAGAAAGAAGGAAAAATGGAACTTTTGAACACCTGTCAACAAAATATGTTGCTGGACCAAATGCAGGAGTTAATAGGCTGATGCAGAAGAACACGGCATGGGCAACACCATGACCCAACCCACCAGCTGTGAAACAAAACCAAAATACATTTTACTAAAAAATCACAGTTTATCATTCATAATCTAGATCATATACCAAAAGGAAAATATCTTTTTTCAATAGCATCTTAACAAGTTATTCATTTTATCAAACAACTAAATTAAATCAAGGATCCAGTTAATCGCCAAAACAAAGAGACTATCATCAAGGTTAAATCCAGCAGCTGACAAAACCAAATAGCTAATAAACTAATCAAAAGTTGATCAAACAAATGCAATCTTCATGGGCATGAAAGCCCCCATATTATTACCCAGAGCAATCAGCATCTTATCTGTCAGGAGAAGATGTGGTTTTGATACTCTGTCAGCAAAGGCATCTAACATGTCTTCTAACCTCCTACAAAATATCAAAAGGAAAATAAAATAGAATAAATAATCCATACACAAAAGGCAAAAGCAACATTGTTATAGCAGATCAAATAAAACACTTCGTACAAAATGGTCAGCAAGGTTAAATTATATTGTCAAATAGTTTCCAAAAGCATCAAATAACAGCAAGGTTAAATTATAAACTCTGCGTTTATATCCAAAACTATTTTCCTTTTAGTCCCTGCAACACAGTTGTTCACAATTTCGCTCTTACAGTTTATTAAAGTTATAAGAGTATCACAATTTTTTCACATAGGGACCAAAGCAAAATCGGTAGGGAGATCAAAATATAGAATCCTTAATGTAGGAAGGAACTAAAATAATGACTAATTTTTTCACGTACATTCTAAAATGAAAAAAACAGTGTCAGTTTTTTCATATAAGACTAAAATGTAGATTGCTATGCTATCATTTATATATAAAGGGACTAAAATGAAAAACGGTGTAAGCTGTAGGAACCATGTTTTTAATTTAACCTAACAACAATATCATAGCATTGGAGAAGAAAACAACAAGAATATAAGCTTACTTGTATATTTTCCAGAAGAACAGCCTCAGACCTTCTTGAAAAGCAACAGATGAGAATATAAGAATTCCAAAAGGCCACCAAGCGGTTGTATTGAGGGGCAAAAACCCCCTCCATATTCCAGACAGCACAATCAAACTAATAAGCCACAACAGTGTACTGCATTCACAAATTAAATCAACACAGCAAAATTTCATAAGAATCACACATAAATATTTCATTTGAAGCCAATAGACTAATCATAAAACCCTAGTTCGCAATGAAGAGTAACTAATGAAGCAAACAGTGACATGGCGAGGGTGAATTGCAAAATTGTAGGACACAGCGTTTGTGGTTTGGTGAGATCGATGAAAAGAAAGGGAGCGTGCGTACCTGGAGAGAACAGTGAGAATGAGGAAGGGCTTTTTGGAAATGACGGAAATGAAGAGGGAGAGAGAGGGCCCTAACGCTACCAGAGCGTAACCGATTCCTGCTGCTACCGTCATCTCTCTCTCTCTCAAAGGAACAGAATCCGAGAAGTCACCAAACACTTCCCAAACTCCTCTGCTCAGCTCCTCCACTCGATGAACACCGAGTCACTCATCTTCTGATCCGAATCGCTATTCGGGTCGGTTACCAAAGATCATTTCACTGTTGGGCCTGACTCAGTATACATCTGGGCTAAATCATGAACAATGAAACCCATAATAGCATGTACTCATACTAGCTCTGAAATTAGTACATGATTAGATTATATTTAATTTTTCTATAGTTAATTCCTATTAAGATGACAAATAATTATTTTCAATTTTTCATTATGAACGATGGCATTATGAACTATGACATTTTAGAGTTCAAGGAAAAAAAATAAAAGAATGTAAAATATGGAGGATCACATTACAAAAATCACATTTTATGATAGATAAACAAACTATATCTATTATATAGAAAAATCTAAATAAATACATGAATTCATAGTTTCACACCATTTTTTTTTCCTTGCAAAGGAGATCATCTGATAAAAAAAAAACACTCATTTAAATAATTGTTAATATTCTTTTGTTATCAATTAGAATTTTGTAAAATTTATGACTTTTGATTTCTAAACAAATTATAAATTTTCACTTAGTGTATTATGTGATTTCTAACACCCTTTTGAAAATTTTCCAGTATTAAAAAAACTAAAAGTAATTTAATGATAGAATTTTGTATATATTTTTATAAAATGCAAAAACTATTTAAAGCCATTTCAATTCAATATTAAGCTGTTAGATAAAATTGAACATAAACAATTTTTCCATAAAAAAATAGCATTGATTACTTGGATTTAAAGTAAAGCATGCACTAAATTAACTATTAATTCCAAGTTAATGGTTTTAAAAAGCTAAAAGTCACTACTTTTATTTTTACGTGTAATTGCTTCATTCTCAAGAAATATCCAAATATATTACCAACCTTATGAAAAATATTTAAATTGCATATTCTTATAACTCAAACATGACTCAAGTCACTTGTAAAATTTAAATAAATAATGTTAAAGAAGATATATAACTACATTATAATATATTAGTAAATCAACTTTCATTTAGTCTGAGTTTTGTGATGTTGAATATCAAACCTTCTATTCTCACACGTAATGTCTTTGATGTGAGGGTGAATGTTTGAAATCTGAAGGTGAATAAAGTGATCACATTATAATTTATTCTCACACTTAATGTTCTTGAAGTGAGGGTGAATGTTTGAAATCTCAAGTTGACTAAATCGATATTATTATAAATGAATATAAAACTTAACCTTAAAATGTATTTAGGTTTAAATATCACCATAAGAAATTAAACTCTGGGGGCAAAGAGACATGCACATATCAAACTTGGATGAATTATTGTTTTTGCACAAAATAAAAAAGATAGCAAAAATATAAAAATCAAGCTTTTAAAAACCCTTAAGTTTCATACCATCCAAAGGTGAATACATGTATTCTTACCCAAAAAAAAAAGAACAAGAAATATACATATCTAGATGTGGGGCAGCATGTAACGTAAGCCCAACAAGAATTTGGTCACAGCTATACCTAGAAATATGCATGTGCATGCCAAAATAGTGACAAAAAAGGAACCAAATTCCACAAAAATTGGTTAAAGGTTAATGTGTTTTTGGGAGTGGTGAATGTTAAGGCTTCTTGTTCAGCCCGGGCTTTTTGGGCTTGGAAGATGGGCTTGAGTTTGAGGCCTCCTTGAAGGCAGAGGGACACAAGTCTCTTACACTGCATTCTCCACAACGAGGTCTTAGAGGTGTACAAATTGTTTGTCCAAAGCCTACCTGTTATATTCAAGCCACATAAATAACTGTAAGTGTTTAAATAGCTACCTTACTCAAATTTACCATATAAAATTAACTAGTGAAACAAAACATATCAAATTAGAACAAGAAATTGTGGGATAAGATGATTGATTTGGTGAAGAGAAACAAACATACCAATAGAGGGTTTATTGGAACCCATTCTTCCTTTGGAAGCCACCGTTGCAGAGACTCTCTTGTCTCTTCAGGTGTTGAAGTTTTCTAGCAATTTGAAGAAGATTGGTAACTTTCAATTATGACCATTAGACACCACAAGAATTTGGACTCTCTGATTGGTTCTTTGGTGTTGTCTCTCTACTGTGCCTTTAAAATACACTGATTGACACTAATTTTGATGTGTTAAAATACATTAAAAAGAATTATAACATACCAACATAAGTGTATTTTTATTGCTCAGTAGAGGACAGTACCAAAAAATCCAGTAGAAAATCTGGACTCTTAGACACAGTAAGAATAGAAACTAAAACCAAACCAATTGAAAGAGATTATGTGAAGATGTCAGACTTAAAGGAACCTGTTTTGTGCCCAATCTTGAGACCCACCCAAGGCGGTTGCAGATGCGGTGGACATGAGTATCTACACATATCCCTTGGACATTGTTCCATCCAACATTCATAACCTAATGTGCAGTAACAAGATTCACTTCATAGATCTAATGAAACATGTTGCTTGAATCAGAGAAGCGGTTACACATACCAAATGAGCCATCTTAGGACCAATGCCTGGAAGTAACAGTAGTTGGTCAATTGAGCTTGGTATGTCTCCATTGTACTTCATGAGACAAATATTTGCAATTTTTTTCAAGTTAGTGGCTTTTCTTGTATAAAACCCAACCTGGAAAAAATGCACAAAAGTACAAGCATAATCACTTTACAGAATGAAGCATAACCAAAAAGGAATTCAATTGATAACAGCAAGCTACTAGTATTACATAGTTGCCACTTGAATTCAAATTATTTGGATCACAAGAGTGGCAATAACTTCAAAAGAAACAAGGAACATACAGGGTAGATCAACTTTTTGACTGTCTCTTCATCTACATTATTGATTGCTTCAGCTGTAAGCAGATCATTTTGAAGAAGGCGCTGAATTGCTCCTATTCTTAAAAACACACTTGTAAGCATGACAAACATTTTCAAGCATCTACCAAGTATGAACTACATACATTAAGATTGTTTGTTTAGATTACCAATTAATTTGCAATACAGAATTCAATCTATATCAACATATATAGATAATATCCATTTTTGCTAGTTTGCTCTATCAATGTTCATTTAAATTACTTCAAACGTGGAGAGACTAGTTTGCATTTAACTTACAAATCCACTTTTAGCAGCCTAAAAGATGTTGGTAAGCAGGTTTTTGTCAAACATGCAGACCTACCAATCTTTCGAGCTTTCTCAGAACCTAAAACACAGGCATATTGAACTTATTACCCAAATCCAAGCCAACCTAAATTCAACCCATAACAAGCCACAACTTTCTAGACATTAATAATCTCATATGTTAACCAATATTCAGTTCCTCTATATTTTTCATCTCAATAAGTTGACATAAGAAACTTCTGCTACTATGAAATATTTTACTTGTGACAAGTCAATGCTTCTAACCTCATAAGGTAAGAATGCGCCACGTATTTGATAAAAAAAAACAGAACATTATCATCTACAAAAGCCAGCAAACTTATCAACAACATTTTTTCAACCCTAAACTTCAGATGGCATATATACTTACCATGAGTAACTGGATCCTTTGTTTGGCTAGATAAAAGAGAAGATACCAGCACAGCAAATCTTCTCTCCTATACACAGAAATTTTGATAAGCGTAAACTTATTCACATCATGCTTCACACAAAATATAGAAGTAAAAGGGATTACAATGTCCCTGTAATCACAACAAAAATATGAGAGGAAGAAATATATCTCACAAAAAGGCCATATTAGTATGAGAAGCCAACCAATCAACTCAATACAAGATTACACATATGACTAAGTGTGTGTTTGGATTACCGTTTGAGCATCCAAAAGTCAGTTGAAGAGTATTGAAAGTCACACCCACTTGTTCCGCAATTTTTTTTTTTTTTTTTACATTTCATTGAGTATTAAAGAGATCCAAACTGTGGCTGCATTCAAAGCAACACTTTTGATGCTTTTCCATCAGATGACATTTCAGTTTCATTCAACCAAACTTAACTTTTTCAACGGTAAGCTAAACACACTAACTAGTTTGGTCATCAACTCATCATCATCTACTAATTGAATGAGTAATTGCTATACTGGTTGATGATGAATGACTACTGGAATTGTCAAATAGACAGCACTCACCACGTTGTCTTTTTTCTACCAAAATAGTTGTTTGGCAAGCCATATCTATTCAAATGTATATTTAGCAATCACCTTCCCTCGAAAGCAACAACACAGAAACCAGTAAATAAACCTTAAATTTTCATCACAGATCAAATTAATATACAGACCTTGGGAGGTAGTGTATCACCAGCTTTCTCACATCCCATAGTATCCACTGGTGCATCACCAGAACACCTCATTTTTCGAATCCCCTCAAGCACCTTTTCCCAGTGGGCAGGTGATACACCTATATCATACATGAACTAAATAATTTAAGCTCAATCGCAATAGATGGGATGTAAACTAGTTTCAAATTAATATGCTAACAAAACTGTTTCAACAAATAAATTTTAATTTCCCGGTAAAAACTAAATGGTGTAAACTTCATTAAATAAATTCCTGAGGAAAAGATAAATCTAGAATTTAATCAACAGGCCGAAAACAGAGCATTTGGATGCATACATAAGGAGACATGAAATAAAAATGGCAAAGTTCAGCTAAATCTCAGCTTTAAATTAATATGTTTACTACATAGTGCTTGTGTATGCATTTAAGTACTCTGGCAAACACAGTATTTGAATGCATAAATAAACATTGTTGAAGTAGCGAGAGTCTGCTAGACTACCTTAATATTTCCTAGATTAACAATTTTAAAAGCATTTTATTTAAAAACTTTTTAGGGAAAACCCTGTAATTAAAACAAATTAAGTTTGATCTAAAGGGGAAAGATTATTATAAAAAGGAAGCCAAGAGTTCCAATTTTCAATTTTCAGCACTACTAATTACTGTTTCGCAAGTTTGACACACAATTAGAACTTTTCTCAAGTATTAATGCATTCAAAACAAATTGATATCAAGGCGAAATCTATCTTAACATAATTATTAACTTCATCATCCTAAAAGAAGTAACTAAATTTTCTAAATTTAGATATCACTATTTCTCTATGCTGAAATAAAAGAGAAAGTGGCACAGGTTGAATATCTGTGAATGGAGCACATGGGATTATGTATTTATAAATAGGAAAATAGAAAGAGATGAGCCTAAGCCTGTTACATCTAACAGCTTTGATAACAAAAATATGATAAACTGAAAAGGGGACATCTAACACTCTAAAATATTGATTTTGGACACAAACACCCAAATACTAATCGATTGAAGCATGTCAGATCTTTGTCACCATTTCTGTCCAAAATTGGATGGTTAGAAAATGAGGGGCTTGATTTCTTTAATTCCAAACTAACCGGAAATTATTGATGAAATAAAAATCTGGGACATCAAAATTTTGTCAAAGATGATCTTTTGAATACTATATGGAGCAAGAGTTTAGTAAAGCCATCCAGAAGTAGTTCATGGATTCTCTCTAAACAAAGCAGGTAACAAACAAAGATCGTTTCTCTCTAAAACTGTTTTCCCATTATAGAGTGAGGGAGGATGGAATCCAGATTATTTTCTTTAATAAGCAAACACCTCAAAAACTTGCATTAATCATTTCTAATTCTTACCACCAGGTCTAGTTGAACCAACTTCACTTGCCACTGAAGCCCCCTCTGATTCCATTTCAGATTTCACTGGAAAAAAAAAGAGCTAAATGTATGAGAACTCGTTCCTTCAATCAGAATAGATGAACATGAGAATGTTTGGTTATACAGTGAGTAACTAGGCAGGCTGTGTCAAACACATTCATGCAAACTTCTAATTCAAACCCTGGTTGAATATGATAGAAAAACTAAAAATAGCTATTAATCACCTTTGTTAGTGTACACCAATATATCTTTACCTAATTCCGAGATAAAACAAAGCAGCTAATAAAATAAACACCATCATTATTACTTTGTTACATTTATACCTTTCCAAACTCATTCATATGTTCTTATTCCTTTAGGGAACCCCATTTTCTTTTGGTAACCCCATTTTCTTCCTTCTATAATGCACTATGTTCCGGATCAGTTTATTCTCAGATCACTGTGAAACATTCATGATACTAAAAAGGGACCATATAGCTGTTGTGAAAGTAAATATGCAAAGCACATAAAATATTACGTCGTAAATAAATGGTTCAACATGGCACAACTGAAAGCAGGGAATATCAATCGACATTGTAAACTAAAGGGAAAAAAAGGTGCTGACCACGCCGAGTCAATTTATTTGCTCCACAGTACGCAAATTCTTCAATTTCTGGAAGGCCAAGAACCTGATCATATAACTCATTGCAAGTCAAAAACTTTATTATAACAACACGAAAAGCCAAGGATTCATAACTCAGACACCCATTGATCCATTTATGCAGAAACAAAAGAAATGATGGAAAAGTTGATACCTTGTGATCCTGGGTTGATGGAAAATGGTCCTCTCCTTCAAGTTTGACAACCATGCTTCTGGGTTTTTTATTTCTCCGGACAAAGACACGAACTTTGGAGTGGGAAGCTTCAACAGAGGAAGTGGGTGAGTTGGGATTGGGGGAAGATGCTTTGCAAAAGGTTTGAGTTTTCTCAGACATGATCACGCCCAACGGAGAAGAAACTGAAACGACCAGTGATAGATTTGAGAGTTGCGGTACCAGAGACATTTTGATGTGTGAAATTGTATACATTTTTATTTTTTGTTTATGAAAATAATTTTTTCGGGTACTTTCAAGATTTTGTTCTAAATTTATCTTATTTTAAAAATGTAGTTTTCAAAAAAAATACATGGAAGATCCACACTAGTTAATTGGAAAGTTCAATAAACATATCTTGGATCGGTATGGAATTTGGCTGAAACTTCCAATTGAGAATATCCATGAACCTCAGAGAAGAGAAATAAAGATGTAATATTTATCATTGATATCTTATTGAACTTCTACAAGATCTAAAAATTCCAGAGAAGATTGAGCTTATGGTTTATAAACCAATATTTCACAGTGAAGTTTGAGTTCCATGAGGAAGATGAGAAGGTCATGGAAGGAGGGTGGAAAATCAAAAGAACATGGTTTATTTTCCTTATAGTCTTTGTTATTTATTTTAAGGCAATTTATTCAATATTATAACAAGTTACTATGAATACTATTATTTAACATAAATTTTATTTATAATTCCTTCCATACTGATCCATAAAACTATAAAACCTAGATAAAATTCGAGACTCTAGAGTATACAATATCTCATATGTGGTTATTGCTTCTAAAAATATCACTTTTGAGATCGATATAAATTTAATTTTTTTTTTCGTTTCATTCTTTGAAATGTCTTTCCTTGAAATGTCTTTCCGTGGTTGAACTTTCAAATATTAATATGTATTTAAATTTAAGTGTTAGAATAATATTTTTAAAAAATATTAATTAATGTTGTTTTCTAAATATTTAACTTGTTTAAGCATCGTAGATATCTAGATATTGATTTTATAGATCATAACAAGTTTAGGAGTTCAAATACTTATTCATTTATATTTATTCATTTATATATATAGTTAAATATTGGTACTTATCCTTAGTATATAGATTAATGTTAAAATATTTTTAAGTTATTGACTTAATTGATCGTATCATATTTCAATTCGATTGAATGTATGATTTTTAAATTCTTATATCAATGTTCCCTTCATTAATCAAGCAATATATTTAAAAATTTATCGTTTTCAAATAAATACTTCTCAATTTTAAAACATATAAATTATATTCTAAAAACTGTTTGAGCGAACAAGTATCTCTCGAGTAAAACTCAATCACATTTAAGTTTTATTAAATTATAAGTGATAATTAATAGTTTAAACGGAAAAACATAAAAAAAGATAACTTATATTTTTATGGTTAAGGAAAAAGATTTGTGTCACGTGAAAAAAAAAAAAACAGTGATTTTATTTGATTGTGTTAGTGATGAGATACATAATGCACACTTAATTTTATGATGAGAAGTTGGATTTAGGTTAAGAATATGCAATTAAATTATGTGTGTGGTTGTGATCATGTAAATGTTTTATGTTTTAATTTGTGGTTTTGTGTGTAATTTAGTTGACTCTTGATTTTTGATTGAGTGGAATGGTTGGAAGTTGAGAAATTAGCATAAATTGGTGGGATTGGAAGTTGAATTGGTATGATGATGTGATTGTATTGAGTAACCTATTAAATGATTATACAATCGATGTTGGCAAGAGTTACAATGTTTCTTTGGTGAGTGATGGTTTTGCTTGAATGTTGATTGAACGAGATGGTTGGATTTTATGCAATTGACTTAATTGATACATTTTGACAACTATTTTGGTATTTGTTTGAGTTGAGAAAATGGTAGAATGTACCAAATTGACCTAATTGATCGAGCTAGAGCTAAACTCTCCTATTCAATGTGAAATTTGTCATGATGATGGGCAGTAATAGTGGGGTGCTAGACAGTAGTAATGAAATGTTGGACGCTAGTTAAAAAATAATAGTCTCACTTGCGTTAGGGTATCGGACTTTGGGTGCTCATGTCACATTGGGTTTAGTTATGTGCGTGGTTTTGGTACCGCTGAGTGCTCACTTAACAGTAAATTATAGGGATACTCAACGTTAGGTGCTAGTGTTGTACTGTTGGGCGCTTAGTTGATAATGAGCCCATGGGTTACTAATGTTAGGCACACTCACTGTATTATGGGGCGCCACTCTGATTTGTGTAATATCTTTGATATGTTTTGTGAGTCTTTCTAGTATTTGTGCATTCAAGAATCTTTTTATGCAGGTTTTACTAGGGTGTGCATTGAAAGTAAAGACTCTTTTAGAATTCTTATAACACTGCAAGGGATTAATCTTTTGTGTGGTAACACAAGGAATATGACTCAAGTGCACTTATCTAAATTAATTGAGTCTAATTACATGTATGAATGAGTGTAAGGTTGGTGATTGAATGTAACTATATATTAAAATGATTGGATGCTTTGATTTTTTTCAACTAGCTTACTTTTTTATTTTCCTCGGTTGTTTTACTTGTTTGTAGATCCATCTCAAGACAGAAATAATGCACCCCTCTAAACATTAGAACTCCTTTTATTTTAAATTTAAATCTGTTTGGAAAACTTGTAAAAGTTAAAGTTTTACTTGTTATATTTGTTTTTATATTTGGGATATACATTCATAGATATGTATTCATACAGCGATGGATCTCATAGATAAATGTAATAATGTGTTATATATTTTTGTTTTTAATTACTGGGTCATTATAAACTATATAATATTTTATGTTGTAATATAACAACACACCATTAACCCGTTGGGGAAAATGAAAAATATTAATATTATATTATTTTCACTTATTTTCTTTAAAAGTAGTTGATTATTTAAAAATGTGTTTGGTCAATTTACTTCACAATTTTCAAGACAGATTTTTACGTTCCCACAGACTAAATTTTAGAGCATGAAGTTATTGCTTTCGCATGGACCGAAAATAAACTAAAAATAACAAAATAACAAACACTACGTCAGTGAGTATAGCAACTAGAGATGGCAAATAAACCCGTCTCCGTGGGTATTGTCCGAATCCGTCCCGTTTTGACGGAGAATCCTCGCATTGACTGGGTATGGATATGGGTATGGGGAATCCCCAACTTTTTCAGTTGGGTATGAGAATGGGTATGGGGATGTACATATACCCGCC
>Ga0214545_1001225_pt1 | contig 47060 bp, 16 predicted proteins | sample CNSS4metaG_FD_160064 | JGI IMG/M metagenome (GOLD analysis project Ga0214545, IMG submission 160064) | Root nodule microbial communities from cowpea collected in UCLA plant growth center, Los Angeles, California, USA - CNSS4 | ecosystem: Host-associated > Plants > Roots > Nodule | place: USA... | reverse complement strand
ATATATATATATATATATATATGGTGTAGACCAGGCTATAGAGTTATGGGTTTGAGTTCTAGGGCTAGCATTTTTCAAAGATTGGATTTCTAAGTTTTTAGTGCTGTGAATTGATTTGATATCTTATGATCTGATTCCATTGATATTTTAAGATATTGTTTGATATAAGAGATTTTTGTATTCAAATGACTATTTTATGTATAATATGATCATATATTTTTATATTGTTATGATTAGTTTACTAATATAATATTTCTTTTTTAAATATTTCTTTAATTTAAGGGTGTTGCACACATATTATTGTTCAGATCTTAAAAAAACTATCATAGAATATAAAAGTCTTGATAATTTTTAAGAGATTTAAAGATATATTACTTGTAGATTTTTTTTTTAAGTATTATTAAGATTTTCTTTTTTAGTTTTTAATGGATTTGTATCTTAATAATTTTAAATATTGAAAGTAACTTTATGAATTTGTTATATTTTGAAAAACATTCATGAATTTATAGAAAATACTTATAAATTACCATAATATAAGATTTGGATTATAAAGCAATACAAATTTTTAATTTCTTAATAAATAACTATCTTTAGAATTCTTCCTGCATTAACATCTTGTTTCTCTGTTTTAGGATTTGAAATAATATCAAAGATTAAAATGTCTCTATTAGTTTAATTGAAAATTTTAAAAAAATCGTGAAGAAAATTAGCAAGCACAACATAAAAATATATTGATGTTGTTTTAAACAAAGAGTTAATGGATGTGTGAAGGGGAAAAAATCTGAACAAAAAATGGGATAAGAAAAGTCTACAAAATTTAGGTGCTACTGGTGATGGATATGGTATTTAAAATCTTATTAATTAAAAAAAAATACTTAAAATTAGTTGAAATTGAAAGCTATCATAAAAAGTAATTCATTAATATCTGTTAATAACAACAAATTTTGTATATAAGCTACAAACAATTTTAATTTATTATAATTAGATTTTATTGTTCCTTTACAGAATTACAGAATCATATAGACATAACTGAATAAGACAAGACTTATTTACATCATTTAAAAGTCGTAATAAAATATAAGAAAATGTTTTAAAATAAATCATAACCTAATACACCCTATAAGACATTAATCATTAAATAAAAAATTATTTTTAATGGACTAAATAGTTAGTTGTATAATAAGTTAAATATATTTTTAGTTCCTTAACTTTTAATAAAATTTAGAGGAAATTTTGGTTCAATTTAGTTCTTTAACTTTAAAAATGCATAAATTTAGTCATATTAACTAAACTTTATCAATGTTATTTGATGTTTTGATTGTCGTTTCATAATAACAGTTGAATTGTTTACACTATTTAACACATCTCCGCTAACATAAAATGACAATTAAACTTGACAAAATTTAATTAAAAAAGTTTAAGTTTATGCATTTCTAAGATTAGAGAACTAGACTGGAAAGTTTCGACAAAAGACTAATTCTAATTTTCACTTTCATTTCATTTCATTAAAAGGAAAAAATATATTTAATCCAAATATTAAATATTTAATCAAAATATTTATCAGCAAGCAACGATAAAGTTTTATAAGTATACAATTGGCTTTTAACCTTTTTAAGTTGGTAAATGATAAAGTGAAATTTTTTTAATTATAAATGGATAAAATACATTACAAGAATACATTAATATTAATGTTAATGTGAGTTCTTATTTTTATTAAATTTACATACAATATCTAAATTTAACTATTTTCAATTTCTTAGAAATTTATATTTGATCCATAGGATTTTTTATAAAGGGCACAAAATAATTCTTTCAAAAATATTAATGAACTTTTATAAACTACCTTATATATAAGTTAAAATTAATTCATAAAAAATGATGTATTTATTTTCTTTTAAAAATATGATTTTGATGGTTGCAGATAAGGACCTTGGCTCCAAATATATATATAATTATATATTTGGTATCTTAAAAAAATATATATTAATATTAAATTTTTAGACTTCCAAAATATTTGTTGTAAATTCATCGCTGTTTATATTTATAATATTGTACGCATAGGCGAATCTTAAGAGAGATAAGGGGCCATGACCCCCATTTTTTTTTTTACTTTTATATATTTAATATATAATTTTTGATATTTTTTAAAAAATTTAATATTTTAAATACCTGATATTTTAATAAATTATTATATATATATATATATATATATATATATATATATATATATATATATAAGGAAAAACAACTTTCATGTCCATATTTATTTTTTAAATTTTTTATTTTACCTTTTAAATATTTTTTAAATAAAAATAGTTATTTCATCAATATTATCTTTTAAATGATTATTTATTTAATTTAACTATTTTTTATTTGATTATTGTTTTAAATTTAATCATTATAAATAAAAATTAATTATAATAAAATTATAAAAATTATTTTTATTTAATTTTATAATTATAATAACAACATAATTATAATTTCTTTAATTATAAAAGAAGTAAATACAATATTTTTACTAGTTTATATAAAAATTTTGAAATTGCTCTTTTGATTCATGTTTTTGTTCAGAAATATTAAGTTGGTCTTATAGTTTTTCTAGTCCCAATATGGTTCCGATTTTTGAAAAAATAATGCATTTTTGTCTTTTTCATTTTGTTAATTTCTTAAATCGAGTCAAGATTTTTTATGAATAATAATGGTTTATTTTGTTAGTATAATTGATATAATCTTTATGTCAATTTTGATGAAAAATTCTTGCTTCGCTTTAAGAAATTTAACGAAAAAGATCAAATTACACAAATTTTTAAAAAATCGGGACTAAATTAAGACTAAAAAATTTTAGATAATCAACTTGACATTTTTGAAAAAAAAAAATAGATAAAAAAATAATTTAACCAAAATTTTGAAACTCCAAAATATTGATCGAAGATTCACAATTGTACGGATACAATAGAAAAAAAAGGAAGTAGAGGATAATAATCTTAAAACAAGTCATTTATTCATTAGATTAAAAAAGGAAAACACTATTAAGATTTTGTGATTTGTAGACAATGTTATTTCAGTTCAATAAAATCTGTATTGTATTTAAAGTGGACTAGAAGAAGTCGCAAAGTAATTAATTAACTCATTAACATAAGTTTATTAGTGAAAAAAGAATTATAATTTATCTAAATTCTCATATTAAATGCAAACCTATTCAGGAGATCAACCGCACGCAAAAAGAAGTTTCAAGTTTAGTATTTTATTTAATAATTGGGCTTTCTCTAGAATGAGACTAAGGTTTTATCAGATATGGATCCCAATAAAATTTGGAATTTTATTCTTGCACCTCCAAACATTTTTTTTTATTTCAAAAAAATTTAAATTATTATTTTGTCTCTCAGTTAAAAATAACTACAATTTTATTGTCTATCACTAATTCACTCCCAAGATTTTTTTTATTAAATTATACTTTTGGTCTCCATTTTTGTAGCAAAATTTGAATTTAGTCTTTCAATTCTTTTTTATCTCAATCTGATCTCTATTTTGGGAAATTTGATACAATCAAGTCCTTTCCGTTAGTGGTGTAGTAACTGTGTTAAATGGGGTGTCACGTGTCAGTTCATGGATTTTTTGATTTTTTTTTGAATTTTTATTTATTTTTTATTTATTTTTTTGAAAATTTTAAAAAATATTACAAATTTGCCACGTGTCAAGCTGATATTGTGCCACGTGTCAAGCTGATATTGTGCCACGTGGCAGTGATAGTGCCACGTGTCACTATTATGCCATGTGTCATTTTCCTATTCTCAATTTAGTTCCAGTATTTTAATTTTTGTCTCAATTTAGTTCCAATTTTTGTAAAAATTGTGGAATTTTGTCCCTCTCCAAATTGAAACCAAATTTAATTTCTATATAAATGTGCACAAATATTTCTATCAAAATTGATATTTCAATTAAATATTTTTAACAAGATTAAGTTTATTTTAATTTATATTTTACATTAAACTTTATTTAAAATTGTTTTAAAGTTGTTAATAGAAAATAATGATAATAACAAAAAAATTCATAAATTATATTGATATTTTATTACATCATACTTTAATATTGTTTTTTATTTGAATTTATATTTTAAATAATTGCATAATTTTAAAATGTGTAAAATTCAATAATTTCTATACAAATATTTTAGTTGGTATAAAAATAAAAATTATATAATTTAAGAAAAATTAACTAGTTTATGTAACAATCAAAAACAAATAAATTTAGAATTTGAAAATAATTTTAAGTAAAATTGAATGTGAAACAAATTTAAATAAACTTAATTTTATTGAAAATATATAATAAAAATATCAATTTGAATAAAAAAATCAAATTTAATAAAAATATTTGTATAACATTTTATAATTTTTGTTTCAATTTGGAGGGAGACGAAATTGCATCATTTTACAAATATTGGGACTAAATTAAGACAAAAATTAAAATATAGGAACCAAATTGAGAATGAGAAAATGACACCTGCCATAACAGTGACACGTGGCATTGTCACTGCCACGGGACACGATGTCAGCTTGGCACATGGTAAATTTTTAATTTTTTTAAAAAAAAATTTTAAAAATAAATAAAAAATAAAAAAATTCAAAAATAAAAAAAATTCAAAAAATTCATAAGCTGACACGTGGCACCCCATTTAACACCGTTACTATACCACTAACGAAAAGGACTTGATTGCATCAAATTTCTCAAAATAGGGACCAGATTGAGATAAAAAAGAACTGAGGGATCAAATTCAAATTTTGCTATGAAAATGGGGACCAAAGATATAATTTAACCTTTTTTTTCTAACAAATGTCAACATCCGGTGCCTTATTTTATTATATAGATGAATAATCATATGTCAACATTCGTGAAACAAAATCAAATACCGGATGTTGACATCCATAAATGAAAAAAAAAGTATAACACCAGATGTCAATATCTGTAACAAACAAAAGATTAAAAAATAAAATAAAATATCAGATGTTGACATGTGTATAACAAAACAAGGTTCCGGATGTCGACATTCGGAAGAGAAAAAAAACTTGGAAGTGGAGTTAGAGAGAAAGAGAAAAATGTTATAATTTTTAACCAAAGAGCAAAATGAGAATTAAAAAAAAAAAAAATTGGTTAATGAAGTAGTGTTTGGAGGTGCAGGAAGAAACTCCCAAAAATTTTACCCACCCGACCCAGCTTATCACTCATGCTAGTCAATTGTCAGATATAGCCCATGACACAAAAATAGTATGGGTTTTTTAATGAAGAACATTTCTTCCTGCAACCCATTTTTTCTTCCTGCACCCCAATGAAATGTTTTATATAATCTTACCCCTAAATAAAATATATTAAAAATCCTAAAGTTGTTTACTCTTTCTTTCCATGGTCGTCCCTCTAGACCCTCACGTCTCCAACATTTTTCTCATTTATATGCATTACAAAATCCAGTAGTGCATACTAAATTGTTTAATTCAGAGTTAAATTTCCGAATTGATCGATCCAATATGCATTATCAAACAGATCCGAAATTGTACACAGGATTACTCAATCCAGTATGCATATACATACAGGATTCATCAAATGTATTACCGAGGAGAAGCATGAACATAGTGGCGCTGGTAATTATTAGGGAATTCATATAAAATATTATCCAGTGAATCTCGGTTCCTATCAGCAGACTCCTTCTTTATCCATATTAGAAGTCAACTGCAAAAGTTCAAGTCGGAGTAAGAGCTGCAAGATTGACCAAATGACAAATTGCTTCAAGCATAATTTCAGTTTCTGTGACACCAGAAGAAAAATTATACTGGGGGAAATAAGTCTAGCATAAATAAGATTGTTTAGATGGATGAGTGAACATAAAAGAAAAGCTAATATCTTATCATAATTGGAGTGTCATTTGTTGAGGAGAAAATAACAAGTTCTTTCTGAAGATGGTTTGATTTGAAGAAGACCAAGATGTGTTAAAAAAGTAATTCATATGGAAGATTCCTCAATTAAAAGAGACTGCAACTTCAGGATAAACAAACAAAATATTTGTTGCCTAAATTGAATTATTGAAATTTGGTTTCTGATAGAGACTAATACGTCATTTGTTTTATGCAGCAGTAACTCCCTTTAAATAATTGTTATCTGTTATGATCCAATATGTTCCTCTAATTTTAACTCTGTCTCCAAATTTTATGAAATAAAATAGGTACTTTGCTCCTACCTTTCAATCTAACCCTGCATTAGATTCTTATTGCTTAAATGTACCAAAATTTAAGCATGGCATCTCTTGTTCTGCGATTAAGAGCAGTAAAATGATAGAATTTGCAGTGTTTTTTATTAAAATGTTCTGAAAGACACTACACAGACTCAGAATTGAGGTCGTCCATCTTGTTTTTAGTTTCCTTCATAGTATTCTGAATGAGGTTTTTGAGTTGTTTGAGTTCTTGAATATCAGTTGGGAGGTCTTCACCTTGTATGTACCTGAAGATGGACAAGATCTTCTCCTTCTCCTCATTCTCCTGACGCAGCTTCTTCAGCTGTTCCTGGGCTCTGCCAATCCTCTGCATCAGGAAACTCTCCTGGTTCACATTCTTGCTTTCATCAATCACAGATGCATCCAGATACTTCTCAATCACTTTCTTCGCTCCCTCAGGATCTGGCCAAATCTCTGCCTTAGCTTCAAAAGGACTTGAAATTATAGCGCAGGCTGAGATCCCACACAGAATCGTCAGTTCACTCACCTTCTTAATAATACCTTTCTTCCTTTTCTTGTACGTCGATTTCCTTGCCGTCAAATCACTGATATACGCGAGTTTCACTTTCTGCCTAGTCATGCCTACAATTGCAAGAAAGAAAAAAGAAAAAACTAATAACAATTCACAATCTCATTTCATGCAATATCTTCTCTCTAAATCATCTGCTCTTTATAAAGACCTAACTCATCTATTCCAGATTAAATTCCTGGAATCACACCACTGTCTTGGGTTCCAAACGAAACCTATCTGAATCTGAGCATAAATTTTTTGACATTTTACAACGATTGCATTTGCGCATTGAATTGGAAAATAATTAAAAACCACGATCCACAAATTGCTAAACCTTTATGCGTTGCCATATTTACAGAATATTCAAGATATGAATCTTTTACTAACCCTTGTGCTTTCGCAGAAACAGGAAGAAAGTTTACCGGTCTTCATTCCTTCCATCGCTTCGTTTGCAAGAGAGAGGAAAGGGTAAGAAAGTAAAAGAAAAAGTGGATCCCACTGCTTCGATTAAGTTCCTTTAAATAGATTAATTCTTATTTCGATTTCCTTATTCGATACAATAATTCAATTTTCACCAAATTTGTTTTTTTTTTCAAATGTTTGCTTAAAATTAAATTCTTAATATTAAATTTTACCAAAAGTAGACATTAGCCTATTTTTTAAATATTTAATAACTTAATATGGTTCTAGTATAACATAATATTTAATAATTCAAAATATGTTTGTATTGGGTAATATTTCATTATCTAAAATGATATTAGATAAACATGACGACATTATCCCTGTCAGAATTGAACAAGAGATATAGATATTAGTCACAAAAAGCAGTATAAAAAACGATTAAAGAATTGATATTTTGGTTAAAATCAATAAAAAAGAAACTAAATGCAGTAGTCAGTAAGAAATGCTTAACACGTCATTTTGGATTTTTTAAAATTTAAATTAAATTAAAATATTATATTTTTGTTATTCTAAGTGTAAACTTATTATATATATATATATATATATATATATATATATATATATATATATATATATATATATTGTTAATATTTTGACTAAAATTTTTGCATATGTACTAAAATGTTGAGAATGTATAAAACTAGGTATTATTTTTAGTTGCTAGTATATTATATAGTTACAATATTATTCTATGCATTTTTTTTAATTATTATTATTACTTTATTAATACTGGTTCAATTATGATTGAATCTTGAATTACTGCATTAACTGTTTGAATGATGAATCTAGTTTCAAAAATATTGTTTGTAAAATATGATTGATAAATAAGAGATTAATATTATGTTATAAAAAATGGAAAGTGAAGTAACAAAAACCAGTCGTGCCACTTAAAAATACTTTGATTCGGTATTTTCAATGGGCCGAAGCTAGGTTAAGTCTTGTTAGGCCCAATTATATGGTGCTTTGAAAAATATTAGGTAGACAATCAAGTGATATTATTTCGTTTAGTAGCAAAACTTATATCAGTACTAGTGCAAGTTCCTTTTCTAAGATCACAAAGTATCACAATATCTTTTTATCGATATAAACTAAAACAATTTATGTTTTACATTATATTAAAAACAATCAACACCAAAATCAAGTTTTATATTAACATTGACACGTCCTGATATATAACATCTATGTGTTCATATATATATGCAAACAAAGATACAACCTTCTCAAAAATAAAAAACAAAAAATACTTCAATTAAACCAAAACTAACCCAAAAAAAGAAAGCATAAATTGAAGCAACAAACCCTAATCTAAGAATAAATGCATAAAGATGTGAGGGAAAAAAAAAAAGACAAACCTAGTAGTTGGTGAAAAAGAGGGCTCTGATCAATCAAGAAAGAATATAAGGAACACTAAATCAAGAGAACGAGCATAAGATCGAGTGTAGCAATATTATAATGGGAGAGTATTATTGGAGAGATAGAATAATGTTATATGAAAAGAGAGATTGTGTAGTGTTGCATACAATAAGGTCTATTCTTCTATTTTAATCAATTAGAATATTTTATAAAAATATTAAAATTTTCTTTTTTTGATATATTTTTTTAATGTGATAAATAATTTTATTGATTTAAAGTGAACAACTTACTGTCATGAATTGTTGACAAAATTGATCCTTGTCAATATAAATAAAATCTAAGAGATCTTATGACAACAGTAAAGAGTATATTATTTAATTAAGAAAATTACCTTAATTAGAAAATAAAAAAAAAAAATGGTTTTTTTTTTTTGCAAGATTATCTATGAGTGTTAAAGTGAGTCAATTCGGTTCACATAGATTGGCCGGCCAAGGAATGAGCTAAAAATGGGTCAGTTCAATCCGACTTATTTTTTGGTGAACCAGAAATTTTGCAACCGTACTTACTATAAGTTGGTGGATTGACTCATTTACAAATATATTTTTTTTGCAATTTTTTAATGTATTTATTGCATTACAATAAAAGTAAATTGATTTGATTTATTTTTTTATAATAGTGTGGAATGATAATAGTGGAATGAAAGTGTTCACCTCATTCTTGAAATATTATTATAAAGATAGTAATTAAAGATTAAAATATCAACATATATAATTTGGCAAACAAATAATTAAGTATTCAAACTATTCTAATATTACTGAGCAACATTTAAGTATTTAAAAATATCAAATTGTGAACCTATGTAATTATAAGTAATACATATTTATAATAAAAAAATATTTAAAAATAAAAAAAAATTAACAGTATTGTTGTTGGTGGGTTGCGGATCAATCCACCTTCAACCCAACTCGAACTCGTTTAATCCGTGGATTAAGTGAGTCAAATTCATTTCAACTCACTTTTGAAAAAATAAAATATTTTCAATCCAACCCGACTCGAACCTGTGGTGAACCAGATTGACTCATGAGTTAAAACCCATTTTAACATCTCTAGTTCTCTCTGCTTGGAGGTATGCTCTACTTCTAAAATGAGTATGATCTCTCTCTTTTCTTACTTAGACATTACTTCAATATAATGATGATGAACTTTTTCTGCTTACTTTGTTAGAGATATCATATATCTTCTGATTTTAATTATATTGATGAAGATATCATATATTTTATTTTCTTGAATTATGATCAAATATTCATGTATTATGATGATATATTAGGTTTTATTTTTGTCCTTATATTATAGGATATTGTACTCTATACATTGGACTGGTTTTCAATAGATCAATATGAAAATTATATTTTAGTTGTTTTTCATCAAACACCTCTTGTGCATAGTTTTCCTTCACATAGCTTATACATATCTAACATGGTATCAAAACAAAAACACCTATATCATTACCTTCCCCTATCTGAAAAAAAAATTCTAAAGTTCTCGGTTTTGTCAAGTTCTCGGCTTTCTCGTTCTTGGTTTTCTCGTTCTTGGCTTTCTCAATCTCTTCAAACAATGCTACTTTTAAGTTGGGTTTTCATAAGCTTCATGTCCATCTTAAGAGGGGTGTTAGAGATCATGATGATATATTAATTCTATTGATGAAGATATCATATATTTTATTCTTTTGTATTATTATCAAATATCCATGTATTATGATGATATATTAGGTTTTATTTTTTCTCTTATATTATGCGATATTGTATTCTATATATCGGATAAGTTTCCAATAAATTAATATAAAAGCTATATTTTAATTGTTTTTCATCAAACATCTTTTGCGCATATTTTTTTCTTCTCATAACTTGTCCATTTCTAAATAACATGCTTTGTCTATCAAGTGATTCCTTGGCTGAAAATTTTTGGATGTTTTATGACTATATCTATTGAATAATTAAGATTGTGCTTGTTAGAGAAGGTAGAAAATGAGGGAAGTGAAAATGAAGTGAGATTGAAATGCCTTGATTTGATATGTAGTTGGGTTGTGGTGAGTCTGGAAAGGTCTTTTAAGCTTACTTTTGTGATGTGGGAGGATTTGTACAGGTGTGTCTTAAGGAGGATATGCTACATTTTTGGATGGCTTGATGGAATATCAGTGATGGCCTTTATTTTCAGTTACTGGTACTTGTTAGGTGGACAGGACAAAAGTAGGTTGTGAATAATTCTCTGCCGACATTCATGCTATACAACAAAGAAAACTTAATGTGAAATTGAGTTGCACTGTGGTTTCAATTGCTCCAAATATCTGCTCACTACAAAGAAAACTTAATCTCATAATAGATTTTTAATAGTTTGTTTAGTACACCTACCACTACGTGGATTTTACTCAACAAACAATCAACATGGTGTAGATCAAAGATTTGTGGTTTGCCTTCGTTTGTAGGTTTCTAAAAGTGATCCTTTCATTGTTTTTTATGTAGGATATTGACAGCGAATAATTTTTGTTTTCTTATTACATATGGTGATCGAATACATGCCAAACCAAACACACGTTGATATACATGATTACTATTTAAAAAGTTGTATGCATACCAAAGGAGTAAGAAGGACTTCCCGTTAAGAGTGACAATGCAGGCTGATCTGACCCGTTTAAGTCTGATCTGTATCTAGTTTGTACAATGTGAGCTAGTCCGCTTCGTCCTGCATTTTTAACACGGACTGGCAAGTATGGCCCGTCCCACATAAGTGTGGGTCCATGGACTTGTGGGTCCATGGACTTGTGGGTCAGCCTATTTTTTTTTATTTTTTTTTAAATTCTTATGATAAAACTTTCAATGTTCAAAAAGTTGAAAAACTTTAAGAAGTTCACAAAATTATTAAAGCAAAGACTTCGGGGAATTGGATGATAATTTGATAATTTTCAAAATTTTCATCATATCCATATTCGTACTTTGACATACAAAATGTATTTTTCAAATTTTAGCACATTAAAAAATATATAATATTTATCTTTTCCAGTCATACAATAATTTAGAACGTTAATGCAAGAGTCCAAAAAAAAAGTAACTCATACACATAAATGCAAAATTTTTTTTTCATTTGGACCGAACAGCATAGATCGCTGACCAGTCCATACAAACTGCATGCTCCAATGGACCAGGCTACTATGAGTCTATGGGTTCATTAACCTGACTCACCCCGTACCCCGTATTATTTTTACAGGCCTATAAGCCAATCTAACAAGTTAAATCCATGTTATCACCCCTACTTACGTACCATTGAGAATTTCTCATGAACGTGTCAGATATATATATATATATATAACTTTATTAACCGATTAAACGTGTCAGATTTTCCGAACTCTCCTTTTTCCCATGAATGAACTGTCACTAAAGAATTTGATAACATAGTTTGATACGTTAGTTATGGCCTGATTTTACAAACGCCTTGTCCCAAGTGTCTCTGTTTGCCATTTTCCAAAAACGTTGTTAGATTAATTGTACTAAAATAAGTTATTATCCAATTAGGCCGCTAAATCTGTTGTGTTTGTCACATCACAATTTATTTTATATGGACCACATACGAAAGGTGGTCAAATTCTTAGTAGATAAGATTGTATTACTGAAGTTGTCGTATCACCAAGGTTTAAATAACTAAAGTAGAAATGGCATGTACAATAGTAATTAGGTTTGAGCAGGAAAAAACAACTCATTTCCTAACACCTAATAGCAGCAAGTATCATAGCAGAGGCTAAACCATGATAACAAAAAAAAAATCATAATTATAGCTGCCAGAGCAGGCACCATGCTCAACTCCTATCAACTTGCACATCAAGAGTGTAAACGAAGGATTGACAGAAAATGTGTACAAATTAAGTAAATCCTTCATGAATTTCGTTTACTTGTTTACTTCTCAAGGGATTCCCGACAAATTTATCATCGTTTTCCTGCTACTGTTTATGTTTAAATGTAATAAATAAAAATTAAACTATTGAATAATGTACTTACTCATCAAGGACATACTGATATTGAATCGGATTCTCTGGTAATATCATTGGGTGATGATATTATTAGGCGATATCATTATCGTTAACTTTTTCTTCTTCTTTGTCTTAAAGATAAGACTGAATATGTGCAAAAGGCTCAATAATTCAAGAACCTTGTCCCCATTAAACAGATGAATGACATCGACAGAACACCTCATAAAGTCAAATGCGTTCCCACAAATCTAACCAGTGTGTCATAAGAAAAAATTTCAATTTATTCATTTGAAAGTCAAGAATAGCACAATTTACATTACATACTTGAACAACACCATTGATACAAATCAAATTGTGTATTTCAAATCGATTAACACTAGAGACTACATACAAGCTACACACTCCACACTCGCTTAAGCTAAAAACAGAGGAATTTTAGAAACAGAGCATAAAAAAAAAATGGATGACATTGACATTGATACAGTAAAGAAACACTAATATGTGACTTGAATGACAGAAACGCCCATGACATTTGTTTATTGTCTTCCTGCCAAAAGAAACATCATTTCATCAGTGAAATTAGAAGGTCCACCATTAAAGTAAAGCTACTCAAAGATAAACCCAGTAACCCACTTCAAATCCCTTTAATCACAATTATTATCTCAAGAAACTAGCACAGAAGTAGTGCGAGGTGGAACAACATGCCCTTAATTGTAAGAAGTTACTTCTGAATGAAGATTTTGTGCTTTCTTTTTCTATGAAGGAAAGAAGAAAACAAAAAAAAAATATATGGGTTTCGTCTTAATGTGGCCGAGTAGAACAGGGTACTGGAGATGGCTGCTTGAAGCCCCAAAAATTCCAACAGCCAAATTATTTCAAACCCAAATTCCTTGAAGTAAATTGAATGTTTACTTTACAAGAAAAAAAAAAAAAGATAATCCCATGGCTTTAACAAAATGAGAATCTTCCATGTAAAAGGATCACTTACAAAAGCTAAAGTGTGATCACTTGGTGATGGCATAGACAGCATAGATAATTCCAGGTATATAACCAAAAAGGGTTAGCACCAAACAAATCCAGAACTCCACCTGCATCCAACAAATCGTCACCAAACATAAAGTAATAACCAAAATTTCTTGAAAAATCTTTGTGCAAAGAAAAAAAATGTAAAATCTATGAATACCTTGCAGCCATATTTGAGAAAAACCCCAAGAGGAGGCAAGATGATAGCAAGAAGGATGTCTATGCATGTAGCTGTACCGTCACCTGCCATTTTTGGTCTCTGGATTTCTTAACTTGGAAGCTTTTCTCTGTAAAGTTGCAACTCACAAAAAACGCAGAGGAACAATTCTGATTTGAACAAAACACCGAAAACCTTTAACTGCCGAATTTGTAAGTTGAGACGAAACCGAAGAATTCTGCATGCTTATTTATAAGCCACGTACACACAGCCACAGATTCACGTGGCATCTTTTCATTGGAAGTAAAAACGCGGTTGCTTCACCTCACGTAAATCCCGTGTGCCGTTATGCTGCTACCACATTATGCCAACGCCAACGGAACTATTCTTTTAAATAAAAATATCAAGTTCTTATGTTTTTTTAATTGGATAATTTTATTATCAAAGAAAATTTCCTTAGCAGACAAAATTATTTCCATGATGTTATGTAATGATGTCTGCATTTTAGGAAAAATAAACCGTGGTGAATGAAAATAGATGGTAACGTTATGGTTTGGATTAGAAGAGAAAGGGACATGCCAGATGTAAGGTTGGCATCACGCAACAGAGGACAGAGAGGAGTGTGTTTGTGGTGCCACGTGGGGGCCATAAGAAGTAAGTGAAAATAGTAACACACGCAATCAAAGTCAAACGGCAGAGTGTGAAAGCTGAAAACATCGACGGCTCGTAAGTTGCCACGCTAAAGAGAAGCAACGGCGTTGATGAAGGCAAGCTTTATGGGGTTCCATGTTACAACCGACCTCTCATGTGTGTGCCTCGCCCCTTTATTTATTTATTTATTTATTTTTTTCTTCAGTTATTTAAAGACGAATAGGTTCTTCTTCGTGTAAGAGAATAAAGGTGATATTTTATTTGTTAAATAAATATATACAGAGAATTATGGTAAAACTTATTTGAATAACATTTTCAATATTTTTTAAACAGATTAATATATTCAATCTTATAAATTTATTATATTATTTGTAATTTATTTCACAAATTTTAAAATTGTATGAAAATTTATATACCTAACCTGATTAATGAAATTATGAAATTCAATAATTGAATTGATTGAATATATATTATATAATAACTATTAATTGTGTAATTTGACTAAGTTTTAGGAGTAAATACATTTAAATTGTATTTTTTGTTATATTTGTAGTTCTAATTTATTTTTCTATTTACGTTGCTAATTAAAAGAATTAAGTTAGAAGCTGCTTACGAGTAATTCATTTAATGATGTCTATAGAAAGTGATAATAATTTTTTAATTAATCTTAGTAAATAATAAATTCTTTTAGATATATTCAATTACAGGTATGTCATTTTAATTTTGATTATTGATTGATGTAAGTATCTGAATGCCCATCGTGATTAGGCAAAGTGGTAGACCTGCTCTTTAAACATAATGGAATCAAATCATGTGTCAATAAAAAGCACGAATTCAACTTTAATAAATTATTATATTGTCATCAAATTTATATCACCAATTATTTTAAAAGTTATTATATTCGTATTCACAATCAAAAAAGTTTTATTTTTAGTTTTTTTTTTCCAATCCGACTTATCTTAAAGCATAATAAAAACATTTTCAGTAGACAATAAAAATAATAAATTTATATCATACATATTAAATTGTGATGGATCCATATTCATAAATTAATTTTTCTTCCTAAAATTATTAGGTTAAGTTAAAAAATATGAAAAAAAAATTATAAAAGAAACCAGTATTTATTTTAGCATGAGAATAAAGATGCTGATTGATGTGTAATGTATTTAGGAAGTGAGATCTGAGAGAAGAGCACCACGTGCTGTGCATGTCAGCTTCCTATGAATCTCATTCATGTAAACCCCACGTGGCTTCATCATTTTCTTTCATTTTCAGATATACTTTTATTTTTTTCAATTTATATTTTTATATATTATTATTCTTCTAGCTGTGAATACAATCGGTGTTGTCGAAGAAATGTAACAGTCGCAAAAAAACACTATTTCTTAAATTAAAAACAATAAATTAAACTTAAAGATATTTGGTATGAAATTAATTTTGAAAATAATATTATGACAAAATAAAAAATAAAAATGAAGTATATAATAAACATAATTATTTAGTGCGTAATGACTTAAGAAATAAATTTATTATATAGCACACTGCGTATCTAAAAATTAAAAACCAATACTTTTAGTCAAACATTAATAATAATTTGATATTTATAGTCGGTAAGGTATGGATTTATTTATATATAAAAAAGTATGGGTATTATATAGTGCCCATTCTTATATTAAATTTTGCAAAAATATTTAGCCCTTAGTATAAAAGTACTCATAATTATTTATTAATCACAATTTTATTTAGAAATGAAAGAATCAATAAAAACATTGATAAAAAATACACGTGTACTCCAATTCAAATATTGTAAAGTAATTCTAAGACTTCAATCAGTCTTTGTTTTAACTTTTCATTACCCATAATTGTCATTTTTGTTCCCCTTTTTTAATAGTTAATTATAATTCTTGATTTCTTGTTCTTTCTTATTGATTCAATTATAAATATTTTTCTTTCTTTATATGTTCATTAATTCAGTGTCGATCATCATAATTTTCTCTTATTTTCTTATATATATATCTACATATATATATATATATATATATATATATATATATATGTGTGTGTGTGTTTACCCGAAGTATTGATATATAATTCTTCTTTTATACATAGGATTAATTATGTTCTTCGTCCATCTACTATTATCATTTTTTGGAAATGGTCCATCTCACAAACGTTAAACCATTTTGGTCCTCATTTAAAACTACTGATTTTAGTCTCTAATTTGTTGAACGACGTTAAGTCAAATCTGTGACTGCGTGGAACGACGTTCCAATTAGGCTCGTCATCTAGCGACACGTGGTTATTAAGATGCAGACACGTGTTAAACGAAATTTTTTTTCTTTATTTATTTAATTCATTTAATTAATATTATATAATCTATTTTTTAAACAAGATTTTAACATGAAGCATCTTAGAATGAAGTGTAGTAACTGTGGACATGTTAAAATCTTGTTTAAAAATATATTATATAATATTAATTAAATGAATTAAATAAATAAAGAAAAAAATCATTTAATACGTGTCTGCATCTTAATAACTACGTGTCGCCAAATGACGAGCCCAGCTGGAACACCATTTGCCACGCAGTCACAGACTTAACACCATTCACAAATTAGGGACTAAAATCAGTAGTTTCAAAATCATGAGGACCAAAATGGTTTAACGTTTGCAAGAGAGACCATTTCCAAAAAATGATAATAGTAGAGGGACGAAAAACATAGTTAACCCATATATATATATATATATATATATATATATATATATATGGTAAAATTATGTTTTATTGATGCAGACACACAATGAACATAGTGACATAAAATTTATATGTAGTTAAAGTCTTATTCAATTAGACTCATATAAGCAAATTATATTATGATACTATTACGTCTTACTATGTGAACATGTCATAATGAATTAATCTAGTGACATAAAACTTGTCTGTTTGTCTGTGAGCTAAAGTCTTATCCAATTAGACTCATGTAACCAAATGATAAAACTGTTATACTATGTCCCTTTCCACAACTTTCATAGGCAAATCAAGAAATATAATTCAATATTTCATCATAATTAATCATATAGATGTAAGAAGATTCATCTGAGTAAAATATCATCACATCACATATAATTAATTATAATTATTGTTTTTAATTAATATTTATTATGTTATTATAAATATCAATCATAGATGTTTAGATGTTGTGACTACTCTCTAATTTATTATATCCACCCTCCAACTATTTCAAATATTTAAAATAAATATGTGCATCAACATTAGTTATAATGTAATCAAAATAAATAATAATATTCATTATATAAATTAATATACATCATATACTTTACATTAACTCCTATATGGTACATTCAAGTAACGGATACAAGTGTTCAAAGCTTCATTATATTTTTTTTTACAAAATAATTATGCTCAACTATATTTATTGGTCTCATACAAAAGTCATATATTAAGTACAATATGGTCATATTTTCTTCAATTCTTTCTTATAGAGTTCTTTTATCAAATATATTTAGAATGAACAATCATATTCAATCCTTAATGAACTCGTAACGTAATTCCAACAAAATGCACTATTTTACAATCACACCATACAATATTTCACATTAAAATATGGATATCAAACAAAATAAAATGTTCATTTTTAATTAATCTTCAAACTCAAAATAATTGGTTTTACTGTTCAAAAAATGATGTCAATTATCGTAAGCAAGTGGCAGCATTCCATACTACATGAGTACAGAACAAATGTCGGACTCCTTAGAGCTATTCCAGCAAAGTCTCGAGGGTTGCAATGCCGATCCTCTGAGACCTTTTATACCGATAACAGTAATGTCCAACGGTGAGTTAGCGCTACCTCATCAATGGTGATACCTCCAATGCCCATAATATTAAGTATAACATCAAACACAAAGAAAAAACATAAATAAATAATTCAAAAGGATAATCGCGACATATTCAAAACAAGATAAAGATATTTAACCTTTCTCTAATACCAAAAGTAAACCTAAAGCGAAAAAAGGAATAATGACTAACCCCGCCATTGTAGGGTCGGCTAAAGAGATTGGGAGTCCTAAAACAAATTTAAAAAGTGAAGCCTTTTATTTAAAAAAAAAATCGAAATTGTTTTTATGTAAAATTATTTATTAAATTGTCATAATTAATTTCATTTAACATTTCCTTTTCAATAGATAATAAGACTAATCTGTTTAATCTTTCTTGGGACATTGTTGATTTTAAATAGGTTTTTATTATCCTTAGGTTTGAGAAACTCCTTTCGGTACATTTGAATTGTTAACATTATTATATAAGCTATATATGTCTTTGGAAAAGAATTTATTATTTTTTATATAATTAAGAATATCAACTAGTTTATCATTTTTCACACGTATAATTTTTCTTAAGATATTTAATTCTGAAAATAAATCAAATTCATCCATATCCAACAAATTATCATGTTTTTAAGATTTTTCAAGGTTTAAGCATTTTTCTTTAAAAAATGTATAATCTAGTGACTTGAATTTTTTAACCCTAAATAAAAAACCAAAAATATCTTCATATATATTTTAAATTATTCAAATATACTTTGAAGCTTAGTAATTGTTTTATCTACAATATACAAAAAGTAATCAATTCTAAAGTATTCTTGAAGAGATTTTACAATTTCATTATCAATATTTTCATCAAATTGTTTCTTTTTGCGTTTCATACATTTTTCACGAAACTCAGGTTCTATATTCATTTCAAAAAACAATTTCCTTCGAAGAAATCAGTGCATTTTCAAATCCATTTTCTCTATACTTTTTCAAAAAATAATTAGATAAATGTTTCATAGAAAAATCAATTTACCTAGAAGTTTCACCATTGTTGTATTCCAAATTTAAACAATAACTACCAAATTATTTTAAAAATATATATTAAATGCGCTTTAAAAATAACAACTGGGCCTTATGTTGAGTTGAGTCTTGATCCGTTAAGAAGGTACACCTGTTTATTGGCCCAAACGGACTTATACTCTGGCACAAAAATTGTTTGAGTTCTTGGCAAATAAAAGTATAAATTTTTCTTAATACTTTAGGAGTTTTTTAAAAGTTACAATGATGTTTTTAGTTTTTAGTAAATAATTTAAATTTATGGAAAATTTTGTTAATTTTTTCTTGTTTTTGTTTTGAAAAGTTCTAACAGAAAATATTTTCAAAAAGACCCCTGTATAGATAGTACGTACCTATGATGCACAAATACGATATATGTATTGGATACAATACGTATCATATACGTCGATACGTTTATTTTCAAAATAATAGGATATGATATGTGATAGATACGTAGTATATGAATATTGAAAAATATATAATAATTCTAAAAAACATAATAAATATATGATTTTTTTTGTGTGAATCAAAATTAAAACTATATGTACTAAAGTTGTCAACATAAAAATATAAATTATTGTCACCATAGAAGTACCATTATAAGAAAACTCTTAAATAATGACCAATTATAGTAACCAAAAATATGTTAGAGACCAATTTTCTAATTAGAGATCAATTTAGAAACTAATTATTTTGGTACCCAAAACCTAGCAGTTAATGTTAATGACCAATTTAAAAACCAATTCATAATTGAAACTATTTTAATTATCAATTTAGAGACCAATTATAATTTTTTGGAACTATTTTAGTTGTCAATTTGATCACTATATAGTGACTAATTATTTTTTGTCACTAAAATTGATCACTATTCAAATATTTTCTTGTAGTGTACTACAACTTTATAAATTAGATGCTTCATTGATAAATATCGATAAAATATCATAAAGTATCAGACACGATACATATCAGATAAGGATACGTGACCCAAGTTGAAGTATCGGTGCATCAATTACACACTTTATTTAATAACTATCTTTCTTGAAATGTAAATTTGTCTAAATTCCAAACGGATTTGTCTAAACGTAGATAAGTTGGGTTTGAACTCCCTAACAAGTTCAGGTTTAATTAATTTGCTTTTGAGTCTAATCTTATTATTATTATTATTATCAATAAACCACGAGTACTTTGCTTTTCAAAGTTTGAATGAGACGTTATATGAAATTTGTTCATAAAGTTAATTAGTTTACTTTTAATATATGTTTATTTAAATATAATCAATGAATGAGGTACTTTAAGTCATTATATTAAAAAAAAAACAAAATAGCAATGATATGATAGTTACATAAAATAATAATGAATGATTTGTGGTGTGTTATTACCTTTAATATATAAATAATTTATAATTTTAAAATATAATAAAAGATAAACAAAATGTCAATACGTATACTAAAATGAAAAATCACATATATTGTTATAAATAAAATGAATACATATTAGAGATTCTATGATGTATACGGACTAGAAAGCTTATTATAAAAAGGTTTTTTTTTTCTTCTAATCACGTCTTTGTCGGCATTGGGTTTGAATTCTGATATTGGGCTGAGGCCATGTCAAGAGAAAGATGCTCCAAAATAGTTGGCGATTGTTATTTACACCTTCCAGATTTCCTAATATACCTTCATTTTATTTTATTTACTAAAACACTCTTTCTTTCTAATGTTGTGTTCACTTTGATAGATTTACTCTTCACTCAAAAGTGAGAGAAATGATTTGCAAGTGATGTAATTGTTCACTTCAACATATTTCAGGGAGAGGGAGAGGGAGAGGAAGAAATAAGGGGATTCCTCTATTTTTCAATCTTCTCTTCTATGTCATAATTTGAGAGAGATATCAAACATATTATATTTATGCCCTCAATTTATTTTTTAAGTTTAATTCTGATAATAATATAGAAATATGACTTTTAAAATTATGTTGACAAAAATAATTAATACCAAATTTTTTGAAAAGGTTATAAAAAAAGTTTAAAAAATAATTATTAATTTTAAAATTTTTTATCAAACTTTTTTATAAATATTCTTTTAGTAAAATATGTTATTTTTATTTATTCATTTTAATATACTTTCCTAAATTAAATTTATCACATTTAATTATAATTTTAAATTACTTTTAAAATCAATGACAATTTGGTAATCTTATTTTTCTTTTCATTAAATTTAATTTTTAATCTATTACATCCATTATATCACTCACAAATTTTCATAAACTTTATTTTTGAATCTGCTCACTCTCACATCTAAATCTCTTGAACAATAAATTTTCACCCTCTAATCTATCTAAATTCATCATCTCTTTCTTCCTCTCTCAGCTTTCTCTTCCTCCCTCAAATTCATCTTTACAAATGAACACACCCTGTAGTATTTTCTATAAGTATTAGAAAAAATGTTTGTAATCTCGAAAAATAATAAAATATTTAACACTCAGAAAATAATTTTGCGGAAATATTAGAAGAAATTAATGTTGTACGTAACACCTTTTGAAAGTTAATTTTCAAGAAAGAAATTGGACACGTCAATTTTTAAGTTATCCTTTTATATTTTTTGATTGAATTTAATACTTATCAAAAAATTTACAAAAAATTAAAATTATATGATTAATAACAAATTGATATTGCTGTTAAAATAAAATTATAAAAAAATTTATTACTCTCACAAAAAAAATAAGATTGATGAGTTTCACGTGATCATCTACATCAATTAAGTAGTCATCCTCTTATCATATGCACAGTCTTTTCTTCTTCTTTTTTTTTTTTATAAAATCGTAAAAAAAATATTTTCTAAAGAATGACGAAGGAAGATTTAGATGAAGATAAAAAAGAAGAAAGTGGGAAATAAAATATATACTGTTCATGTGATCAAGTGGCAATGCACTGAACTCGAGTGTGTCTAAACTGCATGCTCTCATTTATATATACAACATAAAAATCTAATAGCAAACAGCCAAAATCAAATCACAGATTTTCTTTCAATTGTTTTCAGTATATATATCATCATAATGCCTAATGTCTACGCAACACATTACACAATCCGCATAAAACTACAGCTCATATTCACTCATTCTTCTTCGTTCAAGAACGATTTTCGCGTGTTCAAAACACATGCAACCAATCTAAATTTCATAATTATAGGTGATCCATCTCGTGGACTACGATGATGCCACCTTAATTTATTATGCAGTTCAGAAACTAAAAGTGTATCATCACAATTTTAAGAGCCTAAATTATAAACGTTGATATCGAAACATCAACGACAATTATAATTATAGTTTCAAACTAAAGTGATAATAGTTATGTGAGATTGAATTAAATTTAAAATTTTATTTTTAAGATAATAAATTAAAGTTTATTGTTTGTGTTGGAAAAATCACACTACAAGTAGAGATAACAGTACAATCAAGATAAGATTAAAACGTGAAAATTTTAATTTGGAGAAAAATCACAATTAAATATTAAAAATAATACTATGTGAAAATTAATACATAAAACTCCTTTAACCTAAGTACACACACTCTCTTCAAAGTTAAAATTTAACTTAAACCTCACAATAATTTATTATAAGAATACAAGAAAAGTCAAATAAACTTAAAGTGCTTTGAGTTGTGACAAGAAACTCCATGGACCTTAAATTCATTATATAACCATTATCACTCATTCGAGGACATATCCTAGGTGATATGAGACTTACAAGTAGGGATATAAAAAAAATCTGTACCCGCTAGTATTCGCGGATAAAATTCACAACAGGTAGGAAATGAATATTGAAAATGGATACTCACGAGTAACGGGTATGAATTTTTTATACCCGCATGTTAACGGGGTGGGTACGAGTATCATAGTATCCGTATCCGTGGATACCCGTACTCGCTATACTCTAATTTAAATTAAAATATTAACACATTGATTTTGAATGAGTTATTTTTTATCAACTTATTTTAAAAAATCTTCATTTGTTTGTAAATCGTTATTCAACACTATTTAAATGGGTTATTTGCATTTTGATTGAAATTTATAAATATTATGCATTGTATTTTTATTTGAATTTATAGTTAAAATTTGTTATTAAATATTAAAATTTTCTTTTTGTAAAAATCTGTGGGTACCCATGGATATTCGTGGATTTTAAAAAAATATGCAGATATCCGCATAACGTATACTCGCACGGATACAGGTACGAGGTGAATATTTATCCAGCGGATAGGGTACAGGCGAGCTATTATCCGTACTCTATCCACCTCGTTGACATCCCTACTTACAAGATGTATTTTCATTAATCCAACAGTTTGTTGGATCTATTGTTTCACCCAATCAAACTGATATTGGACCACCAATTAATATTTAGTCCCTAGAGATATATATGCCTTGATATGAGATGATGTGTTGGAAGTTTTATATTGACCAAAAATAAAATCAATTTACAATGTATAAATGAATACAAATATCACATTATGTAATAAAGTTAAACTTAAAATCTAATTTTTAATCTGATATCAATGTGATGAGTTTGAGATAACTTAAATTTCACTTTTTAATAATTAGATTTATTATTTTCTTTTTAAAATAATAGTACATTGTTGTTTACTCTCTGAGATGGTACACATGGTACCTTGTTCGTGTTGATGCTTTCCAGTTGTCTTGGCAGAGAGAAGCACCTAAATTGAATTACATAGCTTTTAATGGTAAACCTGAGGGCATGATGGGCACCATACTAAAATAAGAACACCCAATTTGTCACAATTGGAAAAGGACACATTTTGTGCATATTTTTTAACGTACAGTTATTCTTTTATCAGATTCTGCATGCTTTGGTGCTTCTTACTTGAATGAGATATCGATGATGTCATTATCCTGCACAATATATAAATTTTTTCCAAAGTGTTATAATCTTTGACATTTGGTGGTAAAATTACAGCTCTAGATACAGAACTGATCAACCGTCTTTAATGCTATTCTTAAAAGAGAAATTTATATTGTTTAGTTTTCTCTCTTTTTTTAAGGATTTATATGCTAAAAATATTTATATACATTCAAAGTGAATGGTAAAAATGGTCAATTTCATATGCATAATGTTGTAGGTCTCGTTTAATTTATGTGAATTTTTCATGAATAATAAAATATATTTAGGTAAGTCAATCGATTAAATCTCTAATTTATGGTGGATCGAATCATATATTTAGGTAAGTCAATCGATTATAATCATTAAGGCGAATTGAGTTGGTCTATTGTTACTTCAATATTTAATTGGATTAAGTTGAGACATTTTAACAACTTATATATTATTTGTTATGAAATTATTATTATTAGATCATTTTAAATATTTATTCTCATGTTTGATATATTGTTTGATATATTGAGTATTTGGTGGATGAAGATTTTTTTTATCGAAAAAAAAAATATAATAATAGTAAAGTATTTGGAATGCTTTAACCCATTTTAATGTATACAAAGTTTTTAGAAAACAAAATCTAGCATTACATAATAGAATTTTAGTGCTTTTGTGATATATATATCTAGAATAAATATATATTAAACATCTTTCATAAGTTAAATATATAGCCAGAGATTATAACATAGAAGTGAGTTTAAATTTCAACGTTATTTGTCATTTTTGTGAAATTTAGTTAAATTTTAAATCCATTTGATAAAACTGTTGAATTTATTATGCAAATAACATTAGTAAACATTTGGTATTTTAATAAATTTAAGATAGAAATTAAAGTATATAAAAAATTTCTCATTGAGTATACCTCGCTCCTCTATCTATATTTCTGAGCATGCAGCAATTTAAGATTCTCGGAGAAAAAAAAAAGTAGGTGCATCTTAATTCTAGGTGTAGGGGTCATGTGCAATCTGCAAAGGAGCATATAAAATTGCTTCCAGTTATAAGTGTTATGATCTGACTCACCAAATAAACAAATGTTACGTGAAATCTACCAAATACTCGCATACTTTTGTGTTATGGTGTATTCCACACTAAAAACACATTTATTTTTTTGTGTTATGGTATATTCTTTAATTAAAATGCAAGTTATTTTTAGACTAAACATGTTTCCAATCATCATGTCATCAATTAATGATTAATACCAAAGGCAAGAACTGAAAAACATATTAAATGCAAGTATGATCTAGTGAAGTAGTAGACTCTGCATACTTAATTAAACTCAAACTTCAACTATTTAAACTGAACCCATTTTACGTCATTTGATTAATGCTTTTGTATGAGTTTCATTGCCCTAAACTCAAACATTTATTTATCTTTTTTAAGATAAAAATTGAAAATAAAATTTATATTAATTTATAGATTTATAAAAATATATTAGTCTCTGCACCAAATAGATACGTCCCCGGGTACGGCCTGTTGTTTAATAATGTAACAGCTAACCATTTATTAACATTATCCTCTCTTTTTCTTCACACCCTGCCACTGCAATCACACAGTGGAGAGAATTTCTTTGTTTCCCAACAAGCATATGCTATACCCCAACCATGCAAAAGAGAATATTTAGTACTTTAGAAAAACAAAATTATTTATCTTTATTATATCTTCAAATGGAGTTAAGTTAACTATTTAGAAACCGAGTGCTTTTTTCTATATTTGGAAGTGTTGATAATGCATATTTGTAAGTAATGAGATGTTAAGCAATCAAAATATTCGAGCATTATAAGTAAATAAAGGTTTGGGTTCAGCTTCATTTCAATAGAATATAAAGAGGTTTAAGTAAAGAACAAACACGAAGTCGATCATTTACGTATGTGAGTTCATGCATATATTATTATTATTATTATTATTATTATTATTATTATTATTATTATTATTATTATTTTTAGTTTAAGTTATTTCATAGGTTTTTAATAGTTTTCTAATTAAGTCTTTGAACTAGTTCTGACGTTGAAAGTTTTGTAAAGTTTTGTGGGAAGAATGCTTAAAGTTGAATTAACGCGTGCAGATGAAAATAGGGGTTGGATGATCTCATTGAGGATATTAAATCCAAAACTTGTAATGGTGAAAATATTGGCCTAATAAGAATATATGCAAAAGTTACCATACAAAGTTATAAATTAATTAGGTTGCATAGGTGACTTTTTTTTATAATAACCATTAAAAAAATGATGGAGTGCTTAATATCTAAGTTTTTAGAAAAGAGAAAGCTAATTTGTAATAAAAATAAAATTTAAATATGTTTGAGTTCATTATGCTCCTACATGTTTTTAATTTCCTGAAATATATTTATTAAATTTTAAATATCATATATGTTTTTAAATATTTTTAAATAAATAAATAATATTTTAAAATTTTACACTATTTATTTTGATGTATTATGTTTATTTTGTGAAGTTATTTTTGAAAATAAAAGAAGAAATAAAAAATAGAGAAATTGATTACGTGGTTGGAAAGAAAGAAATCCAAGTTGTAACGAACGACAGAATGACCTGTGTCGTCTTACCTTATATAGATACAGGGCTGCAAATTGCAGAGCAGACCTGCAAAACAATAATGACAAAAACATCTTACGCACTACTCGAATTAAGGTGGCTATTGCAGTTCACAGAGGACCAAAATCGTGTCCTCTTTTCCAAGGAAGGAGCCACACATGATTCTATGTGACTTCCAAAAACAGCAAAAGTGATAAAAGAAGAAAACAACGTGTCTGTCTCGTGAATTTCACCATCGCACGTGAAACCCACATGCACTGCTCATGCTTGCCGCCCCTCACTGTTTTCTCTCTTTTCTCCTTCGGATGGATAATCACCATGTTTGGTGAACTTCAGCATCTCCATTAAATACCATATTATTATTATTATTGAATCTGCAAATTCAAATGCAATGCACCAGAAAAAAGATAGAAGGTCCACATGGATGGAGCCAAATCCCCAACCAGGTGAACAAGGGTCCAAGTGGACGTTCCTCATTCACCATGTCTCCTCATATAATCAAAAAATATTCACCTTCCTCCATACTCTCTAATGGACCCCAATTACTCATGTTTTTTTTTTTTTTCTTTTCTTTTACCAACATTCAACTTATTTTAATTTATTTTATTTTATTTCAAAAGACAACCAAACATCCAATCCCTTGTGGATTATCTCGTTGACCCATAACTAATCCTGTTTCCGTTAATTAACTCCCACTTTTTTGGCGTCCCTTTCCTCTTTCTTTCTTCTAATTTTCTACAAATAAATCTCAAATCCTTTCTATAACCTCTTTAGGTGGTCCCTACACGCAATCTAATTAGTGTTTACATTACTAATTAATGCAATCTAATTGAATCAAAATAAAGGGACCACATGTAAACAAACCAACCCAAGGGTTACCATTTTCTTAAGCCTTTCAATTCTTTAACAAAGCTGCGATTAATTAAACCAATCAGAATTAACCCCAGTCTTTCCAACAACGAAGGCAAGAAAGATTGCACCTTTTGTCAATTTGGAAATTGTTAAAAGCGATCTTCGGGTCATTGACTTTGTTAATCTTTTTTTAACCCTCAATTTATTATTAAGCAGGGATCTGATTTCAGTATTGTTTTTCAAGATTATCTACTTCAAAGAGTGTCATTGCCCAAACAGGTTATAATGATATGGATATGATTCTGTTGGTTGCATTATGGATGCACTCATACACATCCACACTTACCCAATTTTGCTAAGATAATATATACAAAACCACAAAACATGGAAGTTGATACTTTCCTTCTAAGTACACAGAATAGAGACACGCAGACAAACAAATACTCCTCCTATCTTAATGTGGTGTCACAACATGCCAAACCTACCCATCATTGAATAATATTTTTTATGTTGGTTATTGTTTATCAAATTCTACCAAAGTCTATTTAAATTTTTATATTTTAATGGGTTTTAATCAATAATACAGTAACATGTTTTTAGTCATTTTATTACAACAAAAATTAGACGAAAATTTTTAGAGCCTCTTTTTATTAATCTTTAATTATGAAATGGAATTTTAATTTAGTTAATATAACGGAAAAACACTCAAGAGATTAAGTATTTTTAAAAAACAAGAGGAGCGTGTGATCCACTCGCGTAAGAGGAGGGTGACCGTGTGGTTCTGGAAGGGTCCCAGAAACTTAAACCACGACATCTTTGTGACTAAACCATGGTTAGTACTTAGAAACCCCTGAATTTCGCACTCTCTCTTTATGTTTCTGTCTGTCTCATTTGTGTCACTGCTAGACACAGCTTTCGTCTGCATTGCCCCTCTGCAAATCTTTCGCCGCTTTCTGCGTCCATTTGGGTCTTCTGAAATTTTGGGTCTTCTCTTTCTTCGAGCTTAGACACGGTCTCTTAGGCCTGAAAGCTTACTTTTTGATACTACCCAGTGGTTGTGCAGATTGGGAATTATTACTCCCACTCAAATAGTAGTGTTGTTGCATTTGGATTAGGAATACTTCGTTGGTATCTATTCTCGAGGAACTAATGGTTTCCAAAAATTTCGTATCTTTTTGGGTGCCCGTTTGAGAAGATTTCACTGGGTTTCATCCTGAAATTATTGGGGTTACATGGGTTTCCCTGATCTTAGCCGACAATCGGTGTCACTATTGTCGATGGAACTCAACTGGGTGGTTGTATTTGCCAATCTGAATGCTGCTGATTAGGGGAAAAATAAAAAGAAAGAAAAGAACCCAAATAGTTCGAGTCTTTTAAAGTCCCTTACTATACTTTGCAAGGTTTGTTCATGATATATACTTATATACATACATTGAAGTTGTTTAAGTATTTTTTTGACTGATGCTGTTTTATTAATTTAATTATGTATTTAAGTCTTGTTTCTCCCTGATAAGGACTTGAGATATTAAAATAAAAGGGTTTTAGTTTTGTAAATTATTGCTACTGTGATGTAATGTTAATGTAAGCTTGTTTCTTTTCCTTTTATAATCATGCCATAGTAAGAGTAGGGTGGCTGACGTCAGGTTTCTTTTATGTCTTCCAACCTCATTTGGATTCCAAAGGTTTCCCAGTTAATATACCAGAGTATGTTGGAAGCAACATTGGGGGGTCTGAGTGCCTTAATTTTGATTTAAGGCCTTTCTGAGTTTTGGTACTTTGGTTCCGCGGATCGATTGATTCATCATCATCGTCGTCGTCATGCCTTTGTACGAGTTATACCGTCTGGCTAGAGAGAAGCTTGGTACAGAGAATAACAGCACACGTGCATCTGATCAATGTTCCTCGTAAGTTCATTAGCACAGGCTGTTGCAAGCCTTTCATTTATGTGTTTGAATTTGACTTTTATCGTTTTGTTTATCCTTTCATCTTAACTCTGTTTTTGTTTTTTGGTTTGAAATTGGATTGTAGACCTGAGAATGATTTTTTTGAGCTAGTTTGGGAGAATGGTCAGATTTCTAGCCAGGGTCAGTCTAGTAAAGTTAGAAGGAGCCCATCTTGCAGGAGTTTGCCATCTCACTGCTTACCATCTCACAGTCCCAAGGGTAGAGACAAAGATGTAGGATATGGTGCCAACAGGATGGGAAAATTTAGAGATTTAGACTCTGGTTTGAATGAAATTTCAATGTCGGTGCCGTCCCGTGAAGTTGATTTCTGTCAAGATGAAGATGTGTTACCTTGGTTTGATGATTACACAACAATGGATGGTTCATTGCAACATGACTATGGTTCTGATTTCCTTCCTGCCCCAACTAGCTTTACCCTATTGGATAAAAAAAGTAATAGCAATATGGCTTTGAGGGATTCTCATAAAACTTCTGAAGAACAAGGGAATGTTTTCAAGGATTCTTCAGCTGAGCAAATTGGAACTGCCGAACCCAAAGCTAGCACCAGTCAGTTATACCCTCCGTCATTGCATCATTGTCAAACATCTTTTGTATCTTCAAGATCCAGAACATCAGATGTAACTGAAAATAACAATACTAGTAATGGAAACCAGGATGCCACTTATGGCGAAATTACCAATTTTCTATCTTCCTCAAGTGATTTTTCTAGCCCAAAGGGGAAGAAGCAAGAGCCACCTCTGCCTGGCAATGGTTCCAGTTCCACCGTAATGAATTTCTCCCATTTCGCTAGGCCTGCCGCAATGGTAAGAGCTAATCTTCAGAACATTGGCTTGAAGTCTGGTTTGTCTTCAGCAAGATCAGACAGTATGGAAATTAAGAATAAAGATGCAGCGGCAACTAGCAGCAATCCTCCTGAATCAATTGTTGTTGATTCAAGTGGTGAATGTCCAAAGGAACTGACCATGCGCTCTCAGCAGGTTGTGGATCAATCCAAGACTGATTTGAACACTTCACTGTCCAAAGCTGTTGAACAGAAGTCAGTGCTTTCTAAGCAGTCAGAGACTGCTTGTAATGAGAGTTCCACTAAGATTGACCAAATTGCAGATCAAGTTCTTGGTGACAGTGGTGCTAAAGGGCAGACAACTGCTGAAAAAAGTATGGAGGCAGCAGTAGCCTCTTCCTCTGTTTGCTCTGGCAATGGTGCTGACAGAGGTTCAGATGAGCCAAATAAAAATTTGAAGCGAAAAAGAAAAGACACCGATGATTCTGAGTGCCATAGTGAAGTGAGTTAAAGTCTTGTATATACAGTGTTTTATGTGTTTAATTGTTACCTTACATATCTTATAATTCCCCTCCAATAATCAAGAAGACATTTTACATGAAGGATGCTGAAGAAGAATCAGGGGGTGTTAAAAAGGCAGCTGGAGGGCGTGGAGGTACAGGTTCCAAGAGAACCCGTGCAGCTGAAGTGCATAATCTATCCGAAAGGGTTAGCAAGACCTACTGTGCAGTATTAATTATAAAACACATTTTCCCTCTAATATCAGTTTATGATATTTCTGATTGTAATTTGTGCCTACAGAGGCGAAGGGACAGAATCAACGAGAAGATGCGTGCGTTGCAAGAACTCATTCCAAATTGCAATAAGGTTGGTTTGGATTTATCTGTTCTTTCATTTTTTAAGACACCTGAAAAACTTTGTTAGATATTGGAATGAGGAAGATTTATCAAATCATCAGAAGTTACAACCTAATATCCATAAAACCAACCTGAAGTTAAGCATTTTGTTTACAGGATTTGAATCCTCCATTTGAATATGAACTGTTATCTTTCATTAACTATATTGGTTGTAAAAGTCGGAGAAGTTCATAAGAGACTACTTTGGTTTTTCTGACTTCATATCTATTATAATAGGTGGATAAAGCCTCAATGCTAGACGAGGCAATTGAGTATCTTAAAACACTTCAGCTCCAAGTTCAAGTAATGTCTCTAGCCCTCTGGCTTTGGTTAAAATTTTCTGATGATAAATGCTATACTTGTGGTGAGAGATTGATTCCTATCTTCTTTTGCAGATTATGTCAATGGGAGCTGGTTTATATATGCCTCCAATGATGTTACCTGCAGGAATGCAGCACATGCATGCACCACATCTGGCTCCATTTTCACCTATGAGTGTTGGCATGCATATGGGATATGGTATGGGTTATGGGGTGGGAATGCCTGACATGAATGGTGGACCTTCAAGATTCCCTATGATTCAGGTGCCCCAAATGCAAGGAAGTCATATCCCTGTGGCCCATATGTCTGGACCTACTGCTTTACATGGGATGGCCGGATCAAATCTTTCAGGGCTCGGGCTTCCTGGACAAGGACATCCCATGCCAATGCCGCGGCCTACCGTGCTACCTTTTTCAGGAGGACCTGTCATGAATTCATCAGCTCTGGGACTACATGCCTGTGGATCATCAGGACTTGTTGGAACCGTGGATTCAGCTTCTGCATCTGGCTTAAAGGATCAAATGTCAAATGGTGTCCCACTAGTTAAGCAAAGCTCTGGTGGCCGTGACTCAACAAGTCAGAGGCCTACACAGGTATGTTTACGGACAGATTTGTAGAGCTTTTATATAAATGTATCTCAGCACAAACAATTTACTTCGTTGATTTAATTGTAACAGTCATGCATGAAAGTAATAGCAATAGCATGACATAGTATTCAGTTGTGAAGTATAATTGCAAATATTATTGAATCATTCTGAAAAAGTTTGCCAAATCTCTTATGCACTTGCTTCCCTGGACAGAATTAAAAAGTGAAAAGCCTATTGCATTGTGTTTCTAGTCATTCTAGGTCACCTGAAATAACCATTCTTATCTAATGAATTGTTCTAGTTATTTGATTGATATTACTTCTAGAAGAAGGTGCACCACCACCAGATGTCAACTTTGACAAGTATAGATTGTATGGTTTGAATGAACATTTTCTATTTTAGAAACTGAAAGAAACATGTAAAAAGGTAAAGGTCGAAATAAAAAGTAATTATGTGGTTTTCTAGCACAAGTATTAGTGCATCCCTGTCCCCATGATTAATTTTCATTTTAATGAAAATATTCTGCTTCCATTCTTTTACTCATCTCTTCATGTCTGTGTTCTCCGATTTTGTTATGCTAGAGTGAAGCATCTGTTGTTGGATTTGAGCAATCTGCTTTGGTTCATAATAGCGGTCATACCTCTGAGGCTAATGACAATGGAGCTCTTAATCCTTGTCCCAGCAGATAACGTTATGTCTGGTAAATCTTTTGAATATCTATCACTATGCGTATACACGTGCACAAAGGCACAGACTGACTAACTGTTGAGTTGTTCTTGCAGGTTATGATCCATAATAATACCGTGCCTGATTGAAGTTTTAGAAAATGTGAGTCTTAATCTTCCCGCAGATTACCATACAGGATACTTCAGAGTCATTGAGGTTAACCCCATTACAATAACTACTGACTGAATCCTAATTTCCGGACTTACGAAATTGCACGGATTTTGTAATATCTTAAGAGGTGCAACTCATTTGTACATCCATTTAGCAACCTGTTCAATCAATTGGCGTAGAAATTTGATATATTATTACAAATATGTATTCAAGTGTTTGATCATATCTATCATAGCGATTCTTTGGTTTAATGAAATAATAGATTTTTTTTCTTTGCCTTTGGCATCTAATTTCTCACCCTCCTAGCCCTGCAAAATTAATGAAAATGGGTACAGTAGGAGCACTAAGATGTAGATTACTGTTCTAGTGCTTCTAAGTATTTCAGCAGTTCGTAAAGATTTATTTGAAAATTTATATTGGTAGATTGGTTGGTCTCCGATCATATTCATTTGTTATCTAGCATACCAGTTACCATCGACGGTGGAGAAGCATATATTTTTAATACATCATCGTAGTGAAGGAGAAACTGATTATGATTCCGAAAGCACCTTGAAACAGTTTTGTAATAAACAATCAATACTAGATCATTATGAGGTCTTTTTACAAAACGTACAAACATGTAAACTTTACACAATAAGTTAAAATTGCTTTCCTCGTTTATCAGCTGCAAACAAAAACACAATGCAAACTATCCAAAAGAATAATACAGAACAAAACAATCAAATTTTACACCATTGCCTAATCACGGCCTAGATCATCTTCTATATACACTACACTCTGCACACCTTTTGGCATTCAAACAAATTCAAGTGAAAATTACGATGTATAAAAACCAACTTATACGCTATAATGCTATGCACCACGATAATGAAAAATAAAGCAAATACGTAAATGCTGCAAACTTGTTCACTCAGTTCCATTATTTGACTTTAATGTCGCCCTTGGCCTCCGAGGAAAGGTTCTTGGAGGAAGGAGATTTGCCAGTGATAGCTTTCTTTGCTTTCACCAGTGACTGTTTAACCTTTGATATAATGTTATTTGATTGCTTTTGAGCTGGCTTGGCTGGAGTTTCTTTTGGAAGGTCCTTGGATGTTTTTATTGCGTCACTTTGCTTGGTGACTTGAACCTCAGTTTTCTCAGGCTCCACAGTTTGTTCTTTCTCTAACTTGTTGACTCCAGGTTCAACATATTCTTCTTCTTTTTCTTCAAATTTGGATGCCAAGGTTTCTCTAACAGGTTCACTTACAGCTCTAGAGATTTCTTCTACCTTTGCGTCACTGTTCCCTTCCTTCTTGTCATCAACTACTGAGCCATCATCATCACCTCTTACATCCTCCTCCTTCACACTCTCTGCTACTTCAGTTGTTGCTGTCTTTGCCTCATTCTGTTCCTCAACCTTTCTGCTTTCAGCCTCTTCCTCTGTTGAAGATCCAGTGACAGCATTAGGTGCTTCAGGTTCCTTTTTGTCATCATCATTTGCGGCAACGGCAACCTTTTCTTCCACATCAGCTGGAATAGAATACTCCCTTTCTTCTTTTAAGATAGCTTCAGCTCCCTGATCAACTGAGGCTGGTTCTGGACTTTTTACGATGCTAGCCACTTCATTTGGTACCCCTTCAATCGCATCAGTAATGCTTGACTCTTTACTGTTGTCCTCTTCAATAACCTTTTCTGCTACTTCAGGAGAAGGTTCCACAATATTTGCTTGAGGTTCTTCATTTGATGAAACTTGTGGAGCATTTTCAGTGTGGCCAGTTTCCTCCTCTTTGTCAGTTTTCACAATATTTGCTTGAGGTTCTTTATTGTCATCCTCTTCAACAACCTTTTCTGCTACTACAGGAGAAGGTTCCACAGTATTTGCTTGAGGTTCTTCATTAGATGATACTTGTGTTGCATTTTCAGTGTGGCTAGTTTCCTCCTCTTTTTCAGTTTTCACAATATTTGCTTGAGGTTCTTTATTGTCATCCTCTTCAACAACCTTTTCTGCTACTACAAGAGAAGGTTCCACAATATTTGCTTGAGGTTCTTCATTCGATGAAACTTGTGCAGCATTTTCAATGTGGCTAGTTTCCTCCTCTTTTTCAGTTTTCTCTTCCTTGATCGTGTCATCTGAAGTTCCTTCACTCTTGGGGATCTGAAGCACAATTTCAGGAGAAGGTTCCACAAGATTTGCTAAAGGTTCCTCATGTGATGAGACTTGTGCTGCATTTCCAGTGAGTCCAGTTTCCTCCTCTTTGTCAGTTTTCTCTTCCTTGACCGTGTCATCTGAAGTTCCTTCACTCTTGGAACTCCCAAGCACAGCTTCAGGAGAAGGTTCCACAATATTTGATTGAGGTTCCTCATTTGCTGAAACCTGTGCAGCATTTACAGTGAGGGTAGTTTCCTCCTCTTTGTCAGCTTTCTCTTCCTTGATCAGGTCATCTGATGTTCCTTCAGTCTTGGCTGTCTCAATCACAATTTCCTTCTCAGTCTCCACATCCTTAAAATCTTCCGCAACTTCCTCATTTGCTTGTAATTGTTCTCTTGACGTCTCCTCCACTTCAATTGACAGAGGCTCTGGTTTCTCTATTTTTTCAGGAACTGCGTCTGACTCTGAGTTGCCAGTCTCTTTCACCTTCTCAGCACTGCCTTGTTGCTCCGCATTTTCAGCTTCTTCTTCGGGAACAGCTGTCTTAGGCTGCTCTTCTTCCTCTAGTTTTTCTGGTTCAGTTTGACTTTCATCAACTTTCGCAGCCACCGGCTCTGCTTTCTCTGTTTCACTGTGGCTTTCATCAACTTTAGCGGCCGATGGCTCTGCTTTCTCTGTCTCAAAGTTGTTAGTCTCTTTCAACACCTCTGCCTCAAAATCTAGTTCTCTTGTTTTTTCCTCCATGGCATCACTTTTTTCTGCTGATTGTTCAGGAATTGCAGATGTATCTGGTTTCTCCTCTTCCCTTGGTTCCAATGATTGCTTCTCTGGTTCTTTCTGGTTTCCATTCACTTCAGTAACCACAGGTTCTGCATCCACTGTTACCGTGGCTCCCGTTTCAAAGTTATTGATCTCTTCCACTACATCTTCTGAGGGTCCCGTTGCTTTTCCCTCTACGGTATCACTCGGTTTCTCTTCGGCATCAGCTGTTTGTTCAGGTACTGCAATTGTGCTTGGTTGCTCAGCCTCATGCAATTCTTTTTCTGCTTCTTCTGTTTTTTCTCCCACTTGTACAGCTTCAGGCACAACCTTGTCTTCCAAAACTTGAGCCTCTTTCACCAGCTCTCCTTCTGATTCTGCCGGAGGATTAGTGTCGTCTGTCTTGGGTTGCGCTTGTTTCTCCTCATCTGTTTCCACAGATTCATTTTCTAGTTGCTGTGCTGGTGTTTCTTCCACACTGGGTTCTGTGGATGGTGCCACAACTGGCTGGGAATTGGCTGCATCGTGAACTGGTTCAATATCACTGATAGTGTCCGAGGCCGGAACCACTTCCTTCTCCTCCTTTAGTTTATCTTCGGCGGCAATAGTTGCATCTGATGGCAGTGAATTTTCAGTGCTTTCTACTGCAATAGCAGGCTCAACCTGGTGATCAACATCTTCTGTTGCAGTTGGTGTTGAACTTTGTGCATCCTCAACCTTGTCATGGTTCAGACCATCTTCAGCAGAAGCCTCTAGAGCTGGGGAATCGTCAGATTTTTCTACCTCAACTGAAGCAAGCTCTGCCGTCACCTTATCTTCTGTCTTATTTGAAGAAGTGTCCTCAGGCTTCTCATGCTTGACTTCATCTTCATTGGCTAAAGAAGCAATCATTTGTGCAATGCCTTCGTCCTTTTCCTTCTTCACGTATTGCTGTACAATAAAGATGAAAAGACATTGATGATTAAATTACGAGTTCCAACCAACCGAAGGTACTCTTAAGCATTAACAAACAATGAATGTAAGAACAAATAACAAAGTATGAACAAGTAAGAATTTAAACTAGTTGGGGAAGTAAGAAAGCGTGACACAAAAATAACAGCTTTTTCCATCATCTTCAACCAACATCATAGACCTTAAACGGAAACTGACATGAAGTATATGATAAGACCATTGGCATGTCTTTGGCTGCTGCTGCTCTTCTGTTTAATATATATTTATAATTTGCAAGTTCGAAAAAAAAAATACTACCTTGATTTGCACTAAATGCACATCTACAGGACACAACTTTTTCTGAGATGCAATGGCAACAATGGCGGTACCTTGATCTGCCATTTCCTTATCGAAAGGTATCTACTTATCTTGCATTGCAATCAATGATGGAAAAAGTGGGGAGGCACGTTGCAAAAGTTTTTTAGCTACACACAATTTTATTATGTTTGATACTCTTTCATTTTTGTCTTGACCACCTTACTTTCCTTTGTATAAATAAAGATGTTGGATTGACAATTTCTTATGTACAAAATAACCTTGAATAACGTCCTCAGTTGTTTAAAGAAATACCATAACTTTAGGCTATATATTATCAAAACTTTCTTAATATTTACAATGTGCAACATTGACTTTAATTATTTACATGTCAGACATATTACTAAGGAAATATTATTCACAAAAGTTTACGACATTTGGGTCTCAAACTTCCATTAGTTTAATATTACGAAAACTCTAAAACTTTTATATATAAGAAAAATTGTTAGCAGAACTATAAATTTAGTTTAAGCAAAACAAATTAAGTAGAAATATAATTTTTTGGCCTCACTAATTTTCTAGATCCGGGTTTGATAGATTACAGGTATATTTTCTAGAAAAGATGTTGATCAAATTCATTTTTGCAAAATTTGAAGGTATGCACCTTCACAAGACCACTTGAATTAAAAAAAAATAACAACAAATACATGAATAATTTTATAGAAACAAAATATTTTCTTTGAAAGCTACTATGCAAATCCTTAATAATTAATTACGATTGGAGATGAAAAAAGAGTTGAACAAAGAAGTGACAAAGCAGAACAAACTTTTTCACTGTTCTCCATGTTTGTGAATGCTGTGATGAAAACAAACTCATGCGTATAGCAAAGAAATCACAAAATTTGCTCACAGTTTAGCAACTGAGTAAAGAATCATAAAAGAACATATATGAAAGGTTGAGTAGCAGAAAAAGAAGTTGAAGACGATGATAGTGAGAAAATAGAAATGAACAGACCTGATCAGTAGCAGATGCAGCAGTCTCAGTAGCCATGATCACCTTCAGAGTGTTTGGAGAAGTTGAGGTAGAGAAAGAGATAAAGAAAGTGTATGTGGTGAGAGGAATAATTTGGTTGGCAACAACTCCAGGAAAAGAAGGAAAGCTAGTTGAACTTTAGGAAGAAGAAGAAGTAGTTTTCCACAGAAAAAAGCAGAAACATAGATGTTTGACAGACTGTATCACATGAGCTGGTAAGGTGGTCTCAATGATTTAGGAGGATTAGGATTAAGGTGCCACTAAAGTTTTCCCATTAAAAACAAAAAAGTATAAAATAAAAAAAGTTGATCACATAGCTGTGAGCTGTGGCAAAGTAACTAGCTTTATTGGGGACCAGATCAGTGGCATTTAACCTCTCAACATGTTTGGGCCCTCTCCTCAACCCTTGTGCTTATTAAGATTCCTGTACGTCATTAACCTTAATTAAATTCAACAAATTACGGAAACCATAAATCAACACACTCATATATCAGGCCAAAAAACTTAGGATCCACTAGCCAGTACCAACTTATAATATTATGCAACTTGTTTCTTTTAGATTAAACTTCCTTTTTTGTCAGTTTTGTTCAACCAATTTCTCTTAATCATTCATAATTGTATACAAACAAACAATGATTAAGAGAAATTATAATATACAAATTTAAATAGTTGTCACCTTGAAATTTTCTAAATAGTTATGTTCACTTTCGATACCATTCTACCTTGTTTTTATATGTATGTATAAGTAAAACTGTCATACTAATTCGCTTAAAAAATGATGAAATAGATAAGCACATGATTTGAGGTCGTGTTTTGTTCTACGTTAGGATGATAAATTTGTTTAAGTTTTCAAACTTGGATTAAGACGTAGCACTTGGATGAAAATGATGCTGCCTCATGTCACTTTATTGGTGTTCGCATGTTATGCATCATAGGGTATACCCCCCTATTCCCCCTCTTTTGGTTCGAATTTCTTTATTAATATTATATTACTTTGATGAATGAATTGTTGCATCCAACATGATATATGTTTTTGGTTCTTTGAGGCTTAACCTAATAATCTTTTGAATCTGAAAAGGAAAATGAGTATTGTGAAGTGACAAGAATGATGAGTGATTAGTGATGACAGCTGCCACAACCCTGTTTTTAAAGATAGAAGAGATTTTGTTGAAAAAATTATGAGTTCTCAATTCCACAAAGATGCAAAGAAGCCCACCTTCTTTAGCTATTGAGCTGGTTCTCTTTCACATGTCCCCCCATCTTTGGAATCTTCCATTTCTGAACTCGGTCGGTGTAAGAGTGAAGGTGGTCCTTCACCACTTATAAGCCTGTAATTTTCTTGAAATAATTACAAAGAGAGAAAAATAAATAAAAAATTGCTTACAGAGAAGGAAGGAAGGATGTTGTTTTTTCTGTGTCCAGGTTAACTATAGCGGACATCATGGGCAGGAACATTCATGCCTGAAAGGTATTGATTAGGTGGAAATTTATACAGAGACCCAACTTGACCATTAATTGTCTCCAAAAGAAAAAACGACTCTTCCACACAGAAAAGGAAATTAACAATTCGTTTAAACTAGACAAGATTCATGTTTGGCCTTTCATTTCAGTTTATAATGTTTTTTCGTTTTGATATTTTCGGCATCTACAAGTCACATCTTCGTTTTTTCTTCTTAAAAAAATGTTAATGGATTTAATCTAAGTGATTTATAGGGTAGACTCATTCACAAGGGATTCATATACTGTTATAGTTAAGGAAAACTTTATTATGTGTTACTATTTGTCTGTGATCACAAGTTTGTGTTTGTTCGTAAAACTAAAACTAAAACTTTACACCACCAAATAATTAAACTTTTCTCCTTTTTTCCATTGAGAATGCCAACGAGTGTAGTATATATGAAGTTGACGACGGATATTGGTGGAGCAGAAGTTAAGAAAACGATGTTACAGAAGTAGGTTATTAGGGCATTGTGGTGGTGGAGTTTGGTGAAGTGAAGATGTTACTTCTTAAGGTTCTTCTGGATCCACAGCTTTGAGAAGCAACTTAAGTAGATATTGCTTTTAATGGCTGATAATTATTAAGATTGTGCCATGATGTGTTTTTAGGTAAATTGAGAAGCTAGTTAATGGTTTATCGATGTTAGTGGCAGTGTAGGAGATTGGTGAGTTTTCGTTTTCTTTGTTACATTTTATAAAATTGTTTATGATAGGTTGCATCTTGCATGCATATGTTTGTGTAGAGAGAAGAATGATTGACCTTTGTCTTGTTGCGCAGCCCATTACAATTGTGCATGATGTCAGCTACAACACCCAACAGGCTGCATTAAATCATATTCTTGCTCTATCTCCAAACACAGACCACATCTTTTGTATTGTCGACCCAACTTCAGATATTATTTGTGACTTGCCATTTTCATTTTTTTTTTTTAAGTTTTATATGATAGGGAGCTTTGAGTTTGGGTCCATATGGTTATTTGTTCAGTTTAGATCATATATAAATTGTCGAGATCATGTTACGTAGTTGCTTTTGTTTTCTGATAAGTACATGTAGTTAAATGTTTCAAATATTATTTTTCTATCGAAAAATGAAAATCTTATCTCAGTAATTTATGTTTAGTTTTAGTGCAATTTTTTGTAACATAGATGATTAAAATATATTTTAATTGTAATTATAAGAAAAGACCACACATAAAAATCTAACCCTTTTGTCCTTTATATTTATCCTTTTTCCTATGATTTAAGGTTTGAGCTTTACATTTATCAGGTATCATTTGTGTGTGAAGAATGATGATTTATGCTACTGGAAGTTCCATGTTAACTAAATATAAGTTTAATTTATAATATATATTTGGATGTAAACTTTATCTTTCAAGTTGAATTTTTTATACTTGATTTAGGCTTAAAGTCACTTCTTAATTAACATGATATCATAATAATGGGTTACAGTATATTCTTACGAAATTTGTTATTTGTTGGATCTATTGTTTCATCTGCTATCGGACTGTCAGTGGACCATCCCAAAATGTCTAGCCACACACTCAAGATGTATATGTCTCGACATGAGGGGTGTGTTGGAAGTCCTAGATCTTTATAATATATAAGTGTGTGCAAACTTCACTTTACAATCTAGTTTTGTGGGATCAAGTTAGGTTTAAAGTTCATTTCTTAATATGGTATCAAAGTCATGAATTATAGTTTATTCTAGTCAAATAATATTGCATTACTATCTATAGTAGCCCAAAGAACATAGGATTTCCTAAATGGCGGGTGGGTGCCTATAGCCTATTCTGCCTTAAAAAACCTTTAAGAGACTTGCTTGCAAAATTGTAATCCAAAATTCCCTTTCTTCTTATAAGAAGCCCTAAAACTTTGGCTCCAATAATATCCAACAGAGCAACAATAATCAAAACAAAAATAAACCATATTAAAGCATAGGTGACTCCATTACTATCAGCTTATTCTCTCAAATTTTGGTCAAAACACACTAAACAAAATTAAAAAATTATCAACTAGAATGTGAAATCATGGGATCAACTTATTTGTCGCCAAAGAACATAGTTAAAACTAGAACACCAAAGCATAAATAAAATTTTGCCAAAAACTTGAAGATGAACCATGACAATTCAAAGGGCATATGATAAGGTCAAGAGTCAATGAATAAAAGAAAAAATATTTTCAAACTCATGATACAAGAAGCTAAAAGTCCTTGGAACATTAAGATCATAATTTATAGTTCACTTTTAGCATAATTTTCAAATAGTAAGTTCGCTAGGAAAACCTTTTATTGAGTTTTTGCGAATTGTACTTATTGTTGGGCGACTTTTCTCGTTGAGTGAATCATCTTTCACTGGGTCACAAGGTGCGTTTCAATTTCTATTTTTATTTTCTTAAGTTGGTTGTCAGGCCTTTATATTTGGGCTTATCTTTAAAGTCTTATGGAAGTCTATTTATACATGTTTTCAAAACCTTTGTGACCATTTTGGTCATTAACGAAATTGTTTATTTCAGAGAGGGTTCTTAGATTAGAACTTTAGATTCTTATGAGAGATTAAGATCTTTGTGGCGAATCTACTTTAGACTTATCAATCTTGAATTAGATTGTAGCGTCTTGACTTATCTATCTTTGATTGTGGTGTTTACCCTTTGACTTTGATTCTTATCAAAGAGGGATCTCTCTGTGACAAATCTTCCTTTTCTTATCAATCTGCTAAATTGTGGCGCATTTCATCTATGTTTTATTTCGCGTTCTTTATTCTCAGTTTATTGTTTATTTTACAGAAGAACTCCAAAGTCAGAAAAGATCGTCATCTTTCTGGTTAGGATCGTATCATTTGGTATTCAGAGTAAGGTTCGGATTTGAATTTCTTCTATTACCTTATTTTTCTATCATAAAAAAATCTAAAAATTTTATACTATTTATGTTTGTGTGTTCTTTATTTTAAAATTGTGTATTTATGCATTTGATTGGTAGAAAATATTTGTTTTTGTGACTTTTTGTTTTAATTAATTGTTTTTGGGTTTTGAAGGACATTATGTTCACAAATTTAGGATTTCTGGTGTCACACTCTCGACCAGTGAGTAGAAAATCTCACCCAGCAAGAGAATTTTGATAATGTTAAACCAGTGATAGAAATCGTTCATTATCGTTACTTATTTAAATAGTGTTAGAAAAAAAGACCAAATTAAATAAAATTGACAAAAAATGGGACTTGATTAAACAAAAAAAAAATATATTAGAATGGAATTGACATAACTAACACAAATTGGGACCTAATATATATTTTAAACTTTAATTTATATTAAAATTTAAATTGAAAATGAATTGATTATAAATATAAAATAAGTCAATAAAATTTTATTTTAAATAACTATAAAATATGAAACTTAAAACCAATATTACTAGATGTATGGGGCAAGAACATAGATAAGTTAGATTTTATGAAAATCAAGTCTAATTTTGGATATATATATATATATATATATATATATATATATATATATATATATATATATATATATATATATATATATATATATATATATATGATTTTTTAATCGAATATCCAGAAATTCAAGAATTTAAGATAAAATACCAAATTAAAGTAGATCAATTTTTTTTTTTCGAAGAAATGTATATTTTATCATAATTTTCTTCCACAATGATACGGAACAATAGTATTATTGAAGTAGATATATCCATCATTGTATTTATAAGAAGTCAAGTAAGCGGGTTTGATTGAAGAAGAAAAAAAAAGGATTCAATTAAAAATATTTTCCAAAAATATCTATTTTTCCAGATAAATGGATATAAAATATATTGTTCATATTAATTATTTAATTAGTTCAATTTGGATCATAACATTGCATGCCCCGTTATTTTTGGGCTTGGCTAATTTTGCTAGGTTGCTTCTTACAGCACCTCCTGTTCTTTTTCTTCCACTTGTAAAAGTTGTACTTTCCAAACTATCACTTATTAAAACATAATAAAAATCCCAACATCTTTTTACTTTAAATATGTTTAGGTTTTGATGTTTTAGAAGTCATTTTCGAATATAGAAATATTTTCCAAAATAGTCATTTTGAAATTAAAAAAAAGGAAATTAGAACAAGTGTTCTAAAATGTATTTTAATATCCGAAAATGAATTTCAGAATACCTGCTTTGAAAATAATTTTTTGTATTTTAAAATGTATTTTCCACTTGGAAATATGTTTCTCTGAAAATATTTTCTGGAACACAAAATTTATAATACAAAAATATTTTACCAAAATATATTTTTAAAGATATTTCTAAATCTAAAAATATTTTTAAAACACCTTTCTCAGAGCATTTTTCTTGTTTTTTTCTTTTTCCACACGCCACGGGAAAATATCAAAGTATGTTTGGTTTAGCGTCGTACTAACGTGATTATGAATTTTTAACACAAAATCTAATATATTTGGTTTGAAAATTAATTTAAGACGAAAGAATTCACTTTTTAAAAGAAGTTACAAATATCAGTTTCAGTATCGATTCATCATAAAATCAATTTTTCAACACAACTTCAAACATGCACTTATTCCTCTTCTTGACCAATTTAGGTGGATGTCTGCACAAAAACCTGCAATAAAAAAAAGAAAAAAAAAACACGTTCTGAAATGGTGAATCCAAATGTGTGTATCGACTTTCAATGTCTTCTTCACTTATAATGATTATGTTGACTCACGTCATAACATGCTGACTTATCTTAGTGATTAGTGTACAGTTATTAGGGATGACAACAGGTCAGATCAGGTACGGATAGTGTCTACCTGTAATCCAATTCGTCAAAAGAAAAAATCCGTCTGCTACCTGTCAGGTTATTCGTTGGATATCCGCTTAAAAAATATTTGTGGATTTTTAAAAAATATATTTTATAAATTTTTTAATGTAAAATTATAAAAATAAAATAAAAATAAAATATAATTATAATTATAATTAAATTTGACATAATAAAATATACTATTAATTTTAATTTTAATTAAATTTAACTTTATAAAATATAAATTAAATTTTAATTTTAATTTTTTGCAGATAACGGATACCCGCGGGTACGGACAGTATGATACGCGTATTCGACCCGTTTATAAGCGGGTATTAAAATACCCGCTACCCGCGGATAATAAATATCCGCAAGTAATAACTATCCGTCGCAGATTTTATCTGTGGATATTCGCGGGCGCGAATATTTTTGTCATCCCTAATAGTGAGAGACGATGTAGGAGAAAAAGGTGTGGACGGAAATTGAGCATTTCAAATTAGAGAATAGAGCCTAATGAAGAAAGTCAACTTATATTATTAACTCAAAAGGATATAATGGGACATTTAAAATATTTGAGGTGTAGGAAGAAAAAAATAGGATGCAGGTAGCAGCCATTTTGTTATCGACTGGGTAATGGCTTTCTCTTCCTATATTCCATTATTATTAATCGCACCCCTCTATATTAATATAAAACAAAAATTAAATACTCTTCCTTAGTCTACCACATCATTAGGATGACAAACTTAGGAACTTGCACCGGCTCAAGCATTCCACAATTATGGGCTCAGAAATAGAAAAAAGTGGGCTTAATTCTTATTCTACCGGCCCTATACACGCAAAGTCTATTTTTCAAATTACACAATTCAAACTATTTTTTATAAAATATTTTTGAATTAAAAATTTTCAAAATTTGAATAACTAAAATTATTTAATTTAAAATTTGTTCATAAATTTCAAATTCTGAAAATTATTTTTAACTTGAAAAAAGAAGAAGAAAAGAGGTATAAGGAGAATTTTCATATCCATAGAAGTGCTATAACTAAAAACTCTCACACATGCTATAAATAATATTAATAGTAATATAACTAACTATCCCAGCAAATAATGAGGAATGAAATGTAGAGTTAAGCTTAATAATGACAGTTTACTAGATATTAATCTTCCATATGTAGAAACCAACGTCATGAAATAGACACTCCTGTTATTGTAATAATTGCTTATTGCTTTCAGAAGACGGAAAATATCATTAAGAATCTATCAAATATGCATGTGCTTCTGTTTCCGATTAAAGGGTCAATTTATGAGATAAGTTGAACTCCACTCTCATTGCAACTTTTTCATTACAAAATTAAATTGAGTTAGAAGAAGTTTACAAAAAATATATATTTAATCTTTAGGTCAATTACAAATTCCAAAATTAGTCATAATTGTGACAGATATTAGACTTAAAGACAGTATACCAACCAGAAGGTGAAGTCTAAGCAAAAATGTTCCAGTTAGTTTAGTAAGACAATTGATTTAAATTCCCTATGCAAGAATAGATAAAATCATAATAAACCTTCTCTCAGGACAAATCATTATTGAAGATAACACGGGTAAAAAATGTTAATAAAATATATCCATAGGAGATTTTTCTTTTTGACGTATTTGTTTTCCAATTTTATTCTCCTACTAAAAATTCTCATATTAATGAGATTTTCTTTACAAATTTATTAAAAAAATTGTAAGAAAATATTTTTTCTATTATTTTTTTAAGAATTTTAATTAGCAGGTAATTTCTTCGTAGGTAATTATTTTTTATAAAATTATAAAATTCATAAGTATTTCTTACAAAATTTGTTATGAAAAGTGTTTTATACAAAATATTTTGCAAAAAAATTGACAGTAATTTTCTACAAATTTTTTTTCATAATAAAATTTATAAGTATTTTCAATAAAAAAAGATTCAAAACAAAATTGACAGGTAATATAAGATTTTTTAGGAGTGTTTTTTAATATATTTTTTCAAATTAAAATACTTATTTTATAAATTTATTTTTTAAGTGATTGTTTGTTTAAATTTAAATGTTTTTTCGATTTGATTATTTTTTAATTAAAAAATTATTTACAAAATAAATTAAAATTACTATAATTAAATTATAAAAAAATAACACAATGCGTATTTATATATTTTTGTTAGGTCTTTCGAGGGAGGACCACTTGGAAGATATAACACTAATGAAACATGAGTCACACATAAAGAATTGACACTACTCTTAGTCCAAAACCTTAAGATAATATGTTTATGGGTCTTATTTTTATATGGTGATCAACTTTATTATTTTTATTCGATGTGGGAATTAGACTCACACATAAATTTTCAACAATTTTTAATATTTTTACTAGTAATGATAAATACAATTAGCAAATGCCTGCTACATTATTATTTAGAAGAGTCAAAGACTGATTAGTTGAATTTGACTTATTTTAAAACAACATAGAAACTATAATACATATGTGTCAATATATATATATATATATATATATATATATATATATATATATATATATATATATATATATATATATATATAT
>Ga0214545_1001224_pt1 | contig 47076 bp, 46 predicted proteins | sample CNSS4metaG_FD_160064 | JGI IMG/M metagenome (GOLD analysis project Ga0214545, IMG submission 160064) | Root nodule microbial communities from cowpea collected in UCLA plant growth center, Los Angeles, California, USA - CNSS4 | ecosystem: Host-associated > Plants > Roots > Nodule | place: USA... | reverse complement strand
TCTTCACGTATGTCGTGGCTCAACGACTGGTACAATTGAAAATATTAAAAATAAAAGGATGTAATGAACTGAAACATTTATTAACAGATGATGAGAAAATGGAGAAAAGTCAAGATGAATTCAGCACCTGGCATCCTGTACGAATCTTCCCGAATTTGGAGGAAGTAAAGATAAAGAGCTGTAAAGAATTAAAACATATATTCTCGGGCAACATTGTAGGAGGCTTAGGTCAATTGAAAGTTCTCGAGATAGAGGAATGCGACGTGCTAGATCAAATAATTGGGGATATTGTTCCATTAGTAGACCAGGATAGAAAAGAAAAAGTTAATGAAATCATTGAGGAAGGTAAGCATCCACATTCACATAGCACTTCAATTCCAACAACAACAGTTCTGAAGCATAACCCAGGTACATTTTTCTTTTTTCATTTCTAAATATGTTTAAGCGTGTATTAGGAAGTCTACATGTTACTGCTTAGTTCAAATTTGTGACACATGTAGGTTCCAACTTATTAGTAAGTTACATGAAAATTGTGAATATGTTATTGTATACGAAAATTTTAAGCATAGTAATTTTATTAATCTAGTTTTATTTTCCATTGGTAAGCTTCAAACTGAAGACATTATTAATCTAGTTTTACTTAAACCAATTACTTGTTAATAGACTACAAGCAAAATTGGTCTTATTCAAAATTAAAGACAATTATATTTGCATTTGAAGTTGTTTGTTAACTGTAATATTATTTCAAAAAAATTGTCCTGTATAATTGTTTTGATCATTATTAATCGATTATTTGATGCTTAGGATTATGGTTTTAGTCCCTATAAACCAATATTTCTTTTATTTATAATTTCTTTTTAGGGACTTTATCCAACCTTGCAAGGCTTAGGATAACACATTGTCCGAAGTTAGGCTCAATTTTTACAGCATCTACAACTAAGAGCTTGACTTCTTTGGAAGAATTGTTCATAGAAGACTGTGATGGACTGGTGAACATTGTAGACACTTCATCCAATGATTTTCCTAACCTAAATCATTTGATTATAGAAGGAGCCTCTGAACTAGAAGAGATTGTTGGATGCGAAAAAGACACTTCAAAGAATTATTTTGCCTTCTCAAATCTTAAAGAAGTAAAAATAATGAATTGTGAAAAATTGGAAGTAATCTTTCCAAAGTCTGTTGTAAGATACTTACCAGAGTTGAAGGAAGTAAGCATAAGAAAATGCAAAGAATTAAGACAAGTCATTGAAGAGGGTGTGGAGGATAAAAAATTATCTAGTATTGTTTCTGCCCAACCATGCTTCCCAAAGCTAGAAGCATTGCATGTTGATCATTGCCACAAGTTGAAAAGATTATTCTGTGCATCTGCATCTAATGAGCTTCCCAATCTTCATTTTCTGGCCATAAATGGAGCCTCTGAACTAGAAGAGCTTGTTGGATGTAAACAAGGAAAGACTAAAGTTGAGCTTCCAACACTCAAACTTTTAATATTTATGCATCTTTCAAACTTCCATCAAGAGATTGAATTGCAGAATTTAAAGAATTGTGTGGTCCACGAATGTCCAAAACTCTCTTTCACTTCAACAACTACTCTTCAGAAGCTTTGTCAACATTTTCCTCACGAAGGTAAATACTATATAAAGTCTTCAAATTCCTTAATTTGCAAACAATTTTATCTAAAGAAAATATATTTACAAATTCATTATTTCACTCAGAGAGGACGGTTTCAAATTTTCAACCGAGTACTCACCTGAATTTGTTAAAATAAACACATTAATTTCATTTTTTCTTCAAGAATTTTAATTTTATGTTCTAGACATTTTAGTTATGAAGAAGACTGTTGTAAAGAGATCGATCCTATCATGAAACTTTTTTTATCTTCTTTTATTTTTAATTTTAATCATATAATGATCCATCATGGAAAGTGGAGGTTGTATTCCCTCTATTATGTGTTTCATTGCCACGTCAATTCTCTAATCTATATATTTTTACAGATTTCAGAAACATTGGAGTTCCCAGTTGGGGTTTTTATGGCATAGCAAGATTTATATATGAACATTCTACTATGAGTGGTAGGAATGAGTTCACTTCATCACAGGTCAGAACCAACCAATCTATGAAAAACTTAATAGCCTACTCTGTCTCATTATTAGAATTTTTTTTTTTCAATTTTATCGTACTAAATTTGATCTCCCTTTTTCTAAAAGAAATTAAAGTGATCATTTATGTGAAATTCATGGTGATTGTGTTACAGTAACAATGTGGTCCAAACAGCCAATTATATTTCACTGATTAAAGTTAAGTTGATTTGTTGACAAAAGAAAAAACGTATACGAACAGTGACAGGTGAGTATGGAATAATGAATAACTTAGAGGAAGTGAATGATTTAAGACAGTTTAGCATTTAGTTGGTCATTTCATATATATAGGAGTTTATGGATGGACAATAAATGATTGAATCATATATTTCATAAACCGACACAGACCACTTGGATAAACTTAATGTAACACTAAAATTCTTAAACTAAATCATCTTTGGTAGATCAACAGAAGTCGCCTTAATTACCAACAAATGCACATTCTACTAAGTAATTTATCAGGAAATGAGTGGTTTATTTATACTACTCAAAGCTAAGGAATGAACAAAGAAAATTGTTCCACTGCTTCAGAAAAAAGGACAATTGCATGTTCCTTTTCAAATGGCGGTTAATACACATATTTCCATTTCGTTTTTATAAAAAGGAACGAAAATATTCTACCAAATTACAAATCTTCTGGACATGTGCAGATTGCAGAATATTGAGTGGTGCAAAGAATTCAATTGCATCAGATAAAGTCATAATAAGGAAGTATAGTCACAATGAAAGTTACCTTACCAAACTTAGCTTTTGCATTGTAAATATGAAACTGATGACCACATTTATTGGAAAAGTTCTAGAATCAGTGATAGCCTAGCAATACCAACTACTGTTTTAGAATTTGTAATATTACTAAACTTAAAAATTGATTTTGTAATATTAACACTAACTCCTGACATGCTTGTGCAATATTTCAAACGAAAGTTGGTGTATCAGGAATCAAATAGTGAAGAAGGTTTTCCAAACCAACACGCACTTGAAGAATCAATCGCTCAAACCACTATCATACCACAACATGATATACATTAAAAAAAATAGAGCTCCTTTCAAACTTTAGAGCCTCTGACTCAATCGTATATTTTCAATTTGTGATACACAGGAGATTGGGGACGTAGGAAATGAGAGCATTAAATCTTCATCAACTGGTGTTGCAACTGACATTGAGTCTGGTGGCGAGGACATTCTTGCACTAGATTCCGAGGTAGTTGAACAAGATGATAAGATGAATGAAGACAAGGCAGGAATCCAAGTAGAAGAAGGGTTGAACCTGTTGCATAAACAAGAGGAAATAGATGTTGTTCCTAACAACAACATTCACATTTCTTCAGGTTTCTAATTTCTTATTTTCTTATTCACATCCTATGTTTTCAGATCACCCTCTCAAACTTCTTACAACTTCTGCAGATATCCATGCAAGACTGGGAGCATATAAACATTTTGTTGATCTGGATAATGCACAAATTGCTCTTCTCGTGGAGGCAATAACAACATATCCTCATCTTTGGAATGCTTCCAAGAAGTTTAGTGAGCGCTTTCAAGCTTGGAGGTTGAAGATTTTGGCAGATATGTTGTTGTTCCTTCAGAAGGAAAGTGTGGATAGTGTGATTCCTCAAAGAGAAAAAGAGTTCCATAAACTATGTGAAGAAGCTATTGAAGTGGGATTTGAAAGTTCATGGGTAGAGGAAATGCGTCAACGTGTTGTGGCGAGGGATCCTAAGCTGGGAGAGGACATTGCTAAGACACAAATAAATGAGAATTCTAAGAGGTATGTCTATTTAAATTCTTCACTGTGTAATGTAAAGAAGGAATCTTATTGCCTTTGTTGATGTCCAATTAAAATGTTTTTGTTTCTTTTTTATTGTGAATTTTCTGTTTATATCTCTATGTTGTGGTTGTGTGGATTTTCTATTTCTCCTTAGATATACATTTGGTTGCATATGCAATTCTGACAAGATTGATAGCATCAGTTTCTGAGTTTTTTTTCTTTGGCGAGCAATTTAAGTTTGTTAGACAGGTGTAGTTGTGGGGACACGGTACCAGATTCCCAAGGTGATGGGCCTAACATTACCTTCGAAGAAGGTTCTAACTCGGTTGATAAAGGAGGTGAAATAGTTGTTTCTAATGACCACATTGTGGCTCAGAGTAATGAAGAACCAGAGCAGGAATTTGTTGCAGAAGTTTCAACTTCAGAAATACCAATAATAGCAACATCATTAACAAACTCGCAACCAGTTGAAAGGCCAACTCCAAGTTATTTCTATATTCCTCTACGTGAAACACCCTCAAATGTGAGTCTAATAAATTTTTTTATGAGTATTGGATGAAATAAAAGTAGTGAGACTATTGTGATTTTACAACTGTTCGTTACTTTGTTTAGGCATTGGTGGACACACAGCGGAATAGTGAACCGTTTCTGATGAACCAGAAAAAATCAGTTGGTGAAATTCCTCAGGTAAATGACAAACAAAAATACCATAAATTATTCTAAATTTTTGTTTTTTCATATAATTCACAATGCAATTGATGGACTCAATTTTTTGTCCCTTGTAATCACAACGGCTATAAACGACTAACTCATTAACTACTTAGACCCCAACAACTAGTACATTAATTACTCACAACGGTTAGTTTCTTACTGATATAATTATTACTTATATTTTGTATCATTAACCCTATGTATAAGGTGTAGAGTGTGGGAAACGTCTACTACTACATCTAATTATGCACCTAGGGTCCTAGTGTAGTCTCTTAGTCTACATTGTACTTGTATAAGTTTTCATTATACCACCACCATTTGTCACCGTTGTCCGTGGCAGTTCTCCACCACTAGTCACCGCTGTCTGCGGCTGTCTAGCTTGGTTTTTCACTATCTGAAGTTACCCACCACTGTCCAACATTGTCCAGCACTAGTTTCTCCAGTCTGCCCTTGTCCACAACTATCCGCCGCCTTCCACCATCGTCCACCGCCGTCTGCTGTCACAGTTTCGTTCGGCGACCACCGGATCTGGATCGCCTATTCGAGCGACGACCAACCCCGCCAGTGTCGAAGGCAAATTCTCCTCCACGCGCCGCCACTCTATGCGCTGCAGCCAGGCGCGTGACACTCACGCGCCGCCTTCCCGCTGTCGGAACCTTGTCGCATCTCTACCGCAGGGGTCACTGGAGCTTCCTCTATCTGTTCAGCCCCCTAGAAGCTAGTTTGAGTGAGATCATGAGGCCTCCCTTGTGAAAATAACCCTAGGGCTTAGGGTTTCTCTTGTTTTTCTTCACATCTGCAATTGTTGTTCATCTCTCTGATCCGAAATGGCCACTGCAAGGGTTATTTCATTTTCTGGAAGCCCTTGCATAACTTCAGAGAAACTGAATGGCCAAAACTATCTATCTTGGTCGGCTGCCGTGGAAATGTGGTTTCTTGGTCAAGGACACCATGACCACCTCGAGAAGGATGGCAGCCACGTTCCTACTGAAAAGGCTGAACAGTGGAAACAAGCAGATTTCCAACTATGTGCTCTATTGTGGCAGTCGGTGGAACCACGACTTTTGATATCCCTCTAAGCCTTCAAAACATGCCACTCGTTTTGGAAAAGGGCTCAGAATATCTATGCAAATGATATCCAGCGACTCTATGATTCGACGAACAAGTTGGCATCTCTAAAAATGACTAACCATGATATGATCTCGTTCATGAATGAAGCTCAATCTGTTGTGGAAGAACTTCGAATATTCTTGGAAGTAGACTCTCTATATGAAATGAAGAAAAAGCTTGAGAAGTATTATATGGTGATGATCCTCCGCACTATACATCCAGACTTTAATCATATCAGAGATCAACTTTTGACCTCTCATGAGGTTCCTTCAATGGACTCTTTGATCGCTCGCATGATACGTGTTCCAACTCTTCAAACTCCAGAAACTCTTGTTGTTGTGGAACCATCTGTCATGGTCGCCACCCGAGGAAGAGGAGGACGTGAAACTAGAGGAGGTGGACACGGAGGTCGCGGGCGTCCTCAGTGCACGTATTGTAAAAGAATGGGTCATACCCAGGAAAACTACTACACTTTACATGGTTTTCCTGTCAAAACAACCAATGTCTCCCAAGCAGATACTACTAACTCCAAGTTCACTAAGGACGAGTATCAAGTATACCTATGACTCAAGTCCAACAGCTTGGCACAGTCATCTCAAGCTCCAAGTACATCAACTGCTTGCATCTCTCAATCCATGGAAGGTCACAATTCATGGGTAATTGACTCTGGTGCTTCTGACCACATTTCTGGTAATACCTCCTTGTTCTCAACCATTTTATTTAAAGAAAAATCTCATTTTATAACCCTTGTGAATAGTTCTAAAACATCCTCAAAGGGAGTCGGTCAAGCCATCATATCTCCCTCATTAAATTTAAAATATGTCCGTTTTGTCCCTAATTGTCCCTTAAATTTAATTTCCTTAAGTCAGTTAACCAAAACATTGAATTGATTTGTAACCTTTGATAACAAATCTTTTGTTATACAAGAGCGTGGCTTAGGGAGACGGATTTGAGAAGGATATGAAGCGGGGGAATTATTCCATTTTGGATCTCGTCCACGAGTGTCATGTGTTGCAGCTCCCAATCCTAAAATGTTACATGATCGGCTTGGCCATCCTCACCTGTCCAACTTAAAGAAAATGTTTTCTGAACTTAGTAGTATCCAGACCTTAGAATGTGAGTCATGTCAACTAGGAAAACATGTTAGATCTACCTTTCCTAAAAGGTCTCAATCAAAGTGTACTTCTATTTTTTCTGTCATCCATTCTAATATTTGGGGACCTAGTCGTGTCTCATCTTTTGGCTTTAGGTATTTTGTTACTTTCATTGATGAATATTCGAGATGTACATGGGTTTATCTTATGAAAGATCATTCTGAATTGTTATCCATCTTCACATCCTTTTTGAATGAAATCAAGAATCAATTTGGTCAAGTAATCAAAATCTTAAGAAGTGACAATGCCAAAGAGTACTTTTCATCTACTTTTTCTAACGTTTTGAGTTCCCATGGTATCCTGCATTAGTCTACTTGTCCTCATACGGCACAACAAAATAGTATAGCAGAAAGAAAAAATAGACACTTGGTTGAATTTGCTCGTACCCTTTTGCTTCATGTCAATGTTCTTGTCCATCATTGGGGATATGCCATCTTAACTGCAGGTTTTCTCATTAATCGGATGTCATCTTCCTCTCTCAATCATAAGGTCCCTTTGTCCTTCTGTTTCCAAATAATCCTCTCTTTCACACTTCTCCTAGAGTTTTTGGTTGTGTATGTTTTGTTCATGACATGTCTCCAGGGTTACAAGCTTTCTGCTCGCTCTTTCAAATGTGTCTTCTTGGGCTATTCACCACTTCAAAAAGAGTATCGATGTTACTCTCTTGAAACCAAGAAATATTACATGTCTGCCAATGTTACATTCTTTGAACAGACCCCTTACTTCTCTCCATCTGTTCAAGATGTTCATCTCATACAACAGGTCCTCTCTATTCCCGTGGTTGAGTACAATATTCCCAATGTCTCTATCAATCCAAGTCTCGACCAAAGTCCTCCTGAGCCATCATCTCCACATATTGATTCTCTCCAACATAGGACCCCGACGAATAGTCCAGTTTTCCAGGAACATGGTGAATCCCCTACTTCAGATTCTTCTCCCTCGTCTCTTGATACCACGACTCCTGGTGAAGGTGATTCAGGTTGGCCCATTGCTCTCAGAAAAGGTACTTGTTCCTCTCGAAATCCACATCCCATTTATAATTTTCTTTGCTATCACAGATTATCGCCTTCCTATTGTTCACTTTTATCCTCAGTGTCTTTTACAAACATACCTCTCCTAGGAAATGTGTCTACCTAATAGTATATATTGATGATATTGTCATTATAGGAAATGATACTACTGGAATATCTCAATTGAAGGAGCATTTGTGTAGACATTTTCAAACCAAGGATCTTGGAAGCCCCAAATACTTATTGGGCATTGAAGTAGCTCAATCAAAAGATAGAGTTTTAATCTCTCAAAGGAAATATGCTATTGATATATTACAAGAAACACGCATGATTGACTATAGACCAGTAGACATGTCATGAAACCCTTTGTGCAGTAGATAATTGCCAACTCTATTGTGCTAGGCCTTTAGAGCCTGCTTTAATCCATAAGGGCTTTTTGAAGTTTGTAGACTTTGTTTTCACTACCAGGAATAAGAAAGCCTTTAGGTTGTTCAAAATAGATGTCCTCTTCAAGCAAAGCAGTTAGAAAAGCTAATTTCACATCAAAATGATAAATTTTCCAACTCATTTTTACTGCCAATGCAACTAGCAACTTGGTAGTATCATGCCTTGCACCATAGCAAATGTATCTGAAAAATCAACTTCATGTTGTTGCTGATAGCCTTTAACAACCAATCCAGCCTTTAAATTTTGTTCTATAAACCTACTTAAGACCAATAACCTTTTGATTAACTGGATTGTCTACAAGTTGCCATGTTCTATTTTTCTCAATCATATTTATCTACTCCTATATAACACATCTCCACCCATTCATTTTATTAGCTTCATCATATTCTTTAGGTTCAAGTGCAACAAAGTTACACCTTTCATAAATTTCAGCAACAGCTTGAGTGCCTCTAACTAAAAAATCATTAACTTCTTGAATTTTTGTCCATCTGGAAAACTCAACAAACTTCACATTTCTACTAATTAGAATCTACTTTTTCAAATGATTGAATATCCTGTAAACTTCGGAGTTATAACAATACCAAAAAAAATGCCAACTTCTAACTTGTGATCCAACTTTTCTCTTTTTACATCCGGAACAAGAGTACATACATAAATAAATATTGTGAGATGCTCCACCAAAGGCTTCCTTCCATGCCATGCTTCAAAAGGTGTTTTTCCTTTCAAGGCTCGGTAGGCAACATATTTAGCAAGTATGCAGCGGTATTAACCACCTCTGCCTAAAAGGATTTTGGAAGATCCTTTTCAAAAAACAAACATCTTACCATCTCCATAATTGGCTTGTTTTTGTTTTAGACACACCATTTTGTTTAGGAGTGTACGGAACAATTAATTGATGTTGAATTCAAACCTTTTCAAATAATTTTTTAAAGTCCCCTGTTGTATACTCAGTTCCATTATCATATCTAAGATTTTTAATTTTGCATCCAACCTCATTTTCAAACATAAGCTTGAACCTTTGGAAGACATCAAACACCTTTGACTTTTCTTTGAGAAAAGCACCCAACTCATCCTTGTAAAATCATTTACAAACAATAGAAAGGATCTACTACCATTTAAGGATGTTGTACTGATTAGGCCACACACATTAGTGTATAAGTTTTAATTTCTCAATAGTTCTCCAACTTGCTTTAGCAGGAAATGGCAGCTTGCTTTTCTTTCCATATTGACATACATCACACACATCATCATGTTCTTCAATGGAAGGCATGTTTTGCACCAAATTAATACACTTCATTAGCCTTAAAGTTGAGTAACTAAAATGGCCAATCCTTTTATGCCACAAGGTAGAGTCGTCTACTTTGCATGGAAAAGCTTGCATAACAATTTGTTTCAACTTTAAAGGAAAACTTTTCTCTTTCATGTTAACAGACATTATCTCACATAAAAATGGATCAAATATGGTACATCTCATATTTTCAAAGTGCAAACCATAATTCTTTTCAATCATTTGACCCACACTAAAAGGACTTTAACCTAAATAAGGCACAAATAAAACATTTTGAAATGTATTTAGTACCTGAAGGAGTTTCAACAACAACCACTCATTTGCCTTTAACATCAACACTTTTTGCATTGCCAATAATGACTTTGGAGAAGTATTACCAATCAAGTTCCTTGAAAAAAACTGTATTTTGAGTCATATGATTGGTGCACCCGCTATCTATTAGTCATACTTCTCTATTGTTACTTGCAGAATAACAAGAAGCAACAAACAATTTTGCCTCAATCAACTCTTGGTGCTTAACAATTGGAACTTGTTGTCCATGTCGCTTTATCTTGTTTTTGCACACCTTTTCTACATGATCGAGTTGGTTACATGCCTTACATTTGACTCCAAATCTCACTAGTGCAGAATTGCACTTTTACCTCGCCTTATAGACCTTGGTTGGCAAGGAACCGAAGCATATAACGACGCGGTGGCATTTTTCCAATTATAGACAACTTTTATGCCTCAGTTCAAGAAAAACCCAAAGCCAAAAGGGGTTATAGGCTTCGGTTAAAAAAAATCGGTGCCAAAAGGTGCTTATATGCTTCGGTTGAACATACCCAAAGCCAAAAACGTGGCTAGAAATTTCAAAAAAGCCAATAGCCATTACGTCTTTGGCCTCGGGTGGCACTGAACCGGGGCCAAATATGGTTATATGCCTCGGTTATTAATTGAACGGAGGCCATATAGTTTAATTAGGGCACAAAAACGTGAACCCCTTTACTTCTTCCTCGCGCGCCGCTGCATCTTCTCCATGTTGAACAGTACTCCGATGTTGTTGTTGTTGGAGACAGGGAGCATAGTTGGTGTTGTTCCCAGAAAGCACAACGTGGAGGTTGGTGACTCTAGAGTGTCTTCCGTGGATAGCATCATGGCGTACATGCTATGCATCATTTTGGGGTTACTTTCTTTGGTTGGTGGTTATGGCTTGGACCATGAGCTTTGCCATGCTTTGAGGATGACGAGGCAGGGTGGTAGAGAGGGTTGTTGCGTAGTAATTTTGTTGAGGACCAGCCTCGCGGGTTGTGTGTTGGAGCCGGGTCCCAGGTTGTTCTGGACTTGCAACCTTGACTCTCTCACAAGTCTTGCTTCCGCTTCGAGACGAGCACTCTCCCACTGCGCCATATGGTTGAGGTTGGCTGCGTCCTTGGATTGGCAACCACCGGAGCCACCAAGCGCATCGGTTTTGGGCTTGTGGGTGGTGGGGTCTATCCCAATGTGGCGAAGTTGAGTTTGAGAATGTGAGCTTCGTAAGCCCCAATCGCGGATCCAGATCGTCGCCGCTGAGACGAAGAAATCGTTCACGCCGTTCGTCGCAGTGGATGCGCTGGTTCAGGCGAGTTGCAAGCATGGTGGCTGCGCGAATCTGTGGTGGTCGAAAAGTTTGGTCCACGTGCAGGTTGCTTCGTGATGGTGGCGGCTTGCTCGAGCATGGTGCTGCTGCCATGAGTGGTGCCGCAAAAAAATTAATTAAAAAAAATATTTTTACCCTATGGCTCCGGTTCATTTAGAACCGAGGCATAAAAGGGACTCTATGGCTTCGGGTAACAACCGAGGCTAAAAGTTACCCCTTTTGGCCTCACCCCAATATGCCTCAGTTCCAGACCCGAGGCAAAATGAGGAAAATAGTCGGGGTAAAAAGTCCTTACTGCACTAGTGTCTAAACCAACAATAACTTTTTGTATGGTTCCTCTTTTTATTATTAGAGCAAGGTGGAAACTTCTCTTTCCAACCTCCTTTTTTGTTTCTTTCTTTTTCATTCTTTCCTTTGCCTTTCTTCCCACCAAAAAAATTGGTTTTCATAGTTACTTCTTGATGAAGGATTATCTTGTTTTCTTTTAGAGTTATGAATATGTAAAGTTGTTTAAGAAAGCTTTTTGAAAATTCCCACTGGACATTAAGATAGCAAGTTATCTAGATGTGAAGGTTCATTTCTCAAGCTCATGAAAGGAAGAAGAGAGTTGGATTCAAACTTAAAACTCACACGGCATTAACAACACTTAAAGAACAAAATGAAAGAAGAAACATTAAAAATGGGAAGCATAGAAGATGAAGCATGGAAGAAGCACGCCACTCATAGGGGGGATCTAAGCCAACCAAACCCTAGAGATGAGTGATGGTGCCGCCACTTGCAAGCAAGATAAGGCAATGTGAGTTCACTTCTAGGAAGGAGAGCTCACGGAAATTTGATAGTTGACACACAATAGTTTAGAAACAAAATGATCAACCCTTTTACAAGACAAGGAGCACCCTTTAAATAGGAGTTCATAGGGGTCCTTTAGCAAATACAAAAACATGGAATGGACTAACAAGCAAACACTAGAAACCTAAAGCTAGTGAAGTCTCGGCCAAAGTGAGTGAACATTATTGGTGGATGCATTCCCATGAGGATTCTAGGCCAAAAGGGGAAGGAGACCAAGTAGCATTCAAAGGAATAAACCAAAAAGGCAAAAGGAGACAAAGTACATGTCTACTTTTGCTTTTGCTTTATGCTTTTTGCTTTCCTCTCTCTTCCACATCATCCATGTGCTACAATCCTCATGTGCTACCTAGCCATGCTCTACTTCTTCTTAATTACCTACAAAACAAGACAAACAAGGATTAGCATGTTGGTTTAAGTTAATCTAATCTTGGTCAAAGGTCAACTTTAGGGTCAAAGTCAACAAGTCAACCAAAATAAGTCAACTAGAAACCAACTTAGGGAAATCAAACTAAAGAGTTGCAAAACAAAGATAAAGATGATGGAATAGAAGACTCCCCTCTAGATATGCTTCTAGTGATCCTTCTTGAGGGAGCTTCTAAGAAGATGGTGGTGGTCACGCCTTCATCACTTCTTCCTTGAGGTATGCTTTTGTTGTTTAGCCACAAAAAACCTTCAACATTTCCTTCCATTCTCAATGATTTTCTCTGCTTAGTGGCTTGCAAACCATTGACAAGTTCTGCAAGTGAAATCCTAGAAAAAAAATTTCTACATAAAGTTCCCATTTTTTATCCAAATAAGTTCCCATTTTAGCGGCCCACAAATCATAATTTTCTCCTAAAAAAATAGTAGGTGGAGGTAAAGAACTATTACTTGATGCCATCCTTTCTTATAGGTATTTCTTTCTGATTTTGTGTATGGCTTTCTCACTGGTTCTCACTCTCTTACAGACCCTTGAAAATCAATGAATTGTATAATCTGAAAAATTGTATAGGTTGTAAAACCAGAGAAAAAATAACAGAGAAGAGGGTTTTTCTTATGAAGATAAACTAAGGGAGAAGGGAAAGACAAAGAATGGACTGCAATACAGTGGATTATGTTTCTACAAAGGATTATCTCCTATTTATAAGAGAGATATAAGCCTATTTTCCCCAAAACTTAACAAACAAGTTTTACAAAACTTAACAACCAAGCTTCCTTAAGTACCGAGTTTTTTTAATCTTCTAGAAAGTAAGACTTTAGGAAAATCTCATTTCTAACAAGTAGTTTCATCAATTCTTTCTGAATCTGCCAACTCTTAGTTGGAACCAACAATTACTTTCCAAAGTAAATCACATCCCTATATAAGTTTATTTTATGCATTTCACATTTCCAACGTATTTGGTCAGAATAAAAACGATGTTGTGATTCTAATTTATCATTTGTCGTCGGAGTGGAATTGAAAAACAAAAAAGTGTTGAATTTCTAAGTTAGAATTTAAATTTAATATATTTGTTACCATCATCTCTCATTTTATATATTCATAATAGTGTGATCATAATAGTGGGATAAAGTGATGGTAACGTGGGAAACATATTAGTGATATCAAATCGAAGGTAGTCTTGGTAATTTACTCAAACAAGTACAATATGAACGAAGAACGATAGATGTAAGAATTTGGACTCATGTCTCATTTGTTAAATCTCCCAAGTAAATTATTCCCTTAAAAATTCCATCAATAAGTAACAATCAATTACTTCACTTAAGAGCATGTCCATTGAATTTACACCAAGTTATAGGATTCAAACCTCTGTTATAAAACATGTGCTTCGAGTATATTTTAGTTAAATCTCACACATTGTGTATCAGAGAGCTTATTTTTCATATTGCGGATTGTTTCGTATCGTGAATAGTAAGATTCATAAACATTTATAAAACATAGCATACAAAGATGTAAAATGTAATTAATAATATAATCACATTAAAAAATAGTGGTTATATAGTAGATAAATTATGTTAATATTATAATGATTGGATTAGGTTAATTTGTTTGATTCAACTCCTTTGTTATATATATATATATATATATATATATATATATATATATCTTGAAAAATCAAAGAGAATAAGAAAGAAAGATGATAGTTTTCAATTCAGTGGTAATTTTAAGAGTTACCTTTTTTTTTAATTTTTTGAGTGCAATGATAGTTTTCAAAGTCACTTTTTTCTTTAGGGGGAGTCACCATTTACTAAATGGGCTTGAAAATGTTTTAAACAAAATGGACTAAAATTTTAGGTTAAAAATAGTTCCTAAATGACCTACGTCCACTACTATAGTAGACGTAGGGATGTCAAAAAATTCCGTACCCGCGGGTATCCGCGGATAAACCCGCAACGGGTAGGAAATGGATATTAAAAATGGATAACCGCTATCCGCGGGTATGGGTATTTTTGATACCCGCATGTTAACGGAGCGGGTACGGGTATCATAGTATCCGTACCCGTGGATACCCGTACCCGCTAAACTTTACCTTATATATATATTAGTAAACAACATTATGAGTCTTCATCCAATAATGGTGGTCAGATTCTTACCCCACAAATGAGTAAATTACTTCCATATACTGTGGAGGTATTGATGTATCTCTAAGACTGGTTATGGACCAACATGGAAGGTAATGAAATTAACACTTTTACTTAGATATTTAATTAAGTGATTGTTAGAAATTTTTACTGAACTTCTTATGTTTTAAGGCTCTTCTAGATTAAAATTGGACAACATGAAACTTTATACAATGTTGCAAGAGGTGGACATTGATGAAGTTAGTAATTTCTTTAATATTTTATTCAAAAATAAACTACAATATAAATTGGTAGTGATTTTTTATTTGTTTGTTTTTCAAGAATCAATTGGAGAAAGGGTACTTGTTGATCTAAGCACTAACTATGGTTAAATATTTATTTTTTAAAATATTTTTGTAAATACCCGTGGATACCCGCGGATATGAAAAAAATAAACGGGTACCCGCATAACGAATACCCGACGGATATGGGTACGGGTACGGGGGAGCTACTACCCGTACCCTACCCGCCCCGTTGACATCCCTAAGTAGATGATAATTCAGATTGATTAATTAGGTTTATAATTACATGAGTATTTATAGAAGTAGAGTAAGTAAATGAGTTAGGCCTAATAAACCCTTCAAACTCTGCAAACTAAAATATGTCCCACTTGGAGGCTGATTACATCAACTGCACTCCAAAGTAAATCTTGTAAATATCATAATTGTTATACCTCTAAAATAATGTAAGGCCTTCTCAAGAATTAACCATGAAAGCCAATTGAAGCTATGCAAAGCTACAAAGCTTCAACTTCTCTATATAACCACCTTGGCTAACATATATGCAGGATTCTCTAACCCAAAGATCTTCTCCAAGAACAAAGTACCATCACTAATTAACCCTTTAATGAAGGGGTATCTCAATTGGATGTGCTTTGTCTTTGCATGGAACACTCAATTTTTTAGCAAGATGAATGACACTTGAATATCACAATAGAGAGCACTATCACACTTCTTTGTGCGCAACTCCTCAAGAAAATTCTTCAACCACATTATTTCCTTACATGCTTCCGAAATAGCCATGAACTTTGCTTTTGTGGTTGAAAGTGCAAAGCTTTTTTAAAGTCAAGACATCCAACTAATTATTGTGTTACCTTCTATGAAAACAAATAATGTAGTACTTTTCCTTGTGTCTAAAGAACCTCTCAAATCTATATTAGAATATCCTTCCAAACTAACATTGTTTTTACTAAAACATAATGTAGTTTTAGAAGTACCTTTCAAGTACAGTAGAAACCCCTTGACAACTTCTCAATGCTTCCTTCCTGGATTAGATATGAATTTGCTAACATCTCCCACTACATGAGAAAGGTCTGGTTTAGTGCATAAAATTGCATACTTTAAGCTACCAACTGCGGATGCATAAGGAATCTTAGCCATTTTTGCCTTTGTGTGTTTTAGGTGACTTCTCTATGGTGAGAATAAAGTGAACTCCCAAAGGTGTACTTATGATCTTAGCATCTTGCATGGGATGTCTCTAGGACTTTCTTAATATACTTCTTTTGAGATAATATTAGAGAACCATCAGATCTATTCCTACTGATGTTCATGCCTAAAATTTTCTATGCAACACCTAAATCGTTCATCTCAAATTCTTGAGACAATTGTGCCTTCAATTTATTAATTTCATCCATATTAGAGCCTACAACTGATATGTCATCATACAGTAATAATATAATATAGAATGAACATAAATCTTTGGTATAACAACACTGATCCATGACACACTTCTTGTACCCTTTTCGATTCATAAAATATTCAATCTTCAAGTACCACTTTCTTGGTGCTTGCTTCAATCCATACAAACTCTTGGTCAACTTGTAAACCAAGTTCTCTTTCCCTAGCACTCGAAAACCCTCTAGTTGTACCATGTAGATGTTTTCATCAAGGTCACCATGTAAGAACGTTGTCTTAACATCTAACTATTCTAGAGGAATTCATATTATTCGAAGATAAAATCACATGATATGAACATGATACAGGGGGAAAATGAGTTTTTAAACGATTTGTATCATGGAAGTCGAGAATTGTATTGTATTGTATAATTCGTATCGTGTATACATAGTGTTTGAGTATTATGACATGGTCTAAGAATAACACTTGGGTTATACAAATAAGAGACATATTTTTCTATTGTCGGAAGTCAATATGAATTTGATAAAGAGAATATATGTAACATCCCATTTAACAGTCTAAACCATTGAACAAAATATTTCATATTTTAATATTCATAGCAAAGAATTTGAGCATACCATATTATAGTCATCCACAAAATTAGATAAACTTGAATACAATTTTTTATACAAAAACTAACCAAGAGTTTCCAAAAGAAAACACAAAACTAAACATGATCTAGATACACAACTACTCAATGGCATCTCCTCTTCCTCTTGCACAAAACCATCTATAGAATTCTCAACTAGTCACACCAATTAGGTGATCATTGCAAAAGGAAAACAGACACCAAAGCACAACAAAGACAAAAGAAGGGTAAGCTAATGACTTTTAAAGAATTATCTCAATTCATATAATAATGAGATATATATATATATATATAAACTACGATTCAACTAATCTGGATACATGTATTGAGGTCAAATCTAGGAAGTTTTGCACTTGTAGTGCCATCTCATGCTCTACAGAGCGACCAATTAAGAGTGAAACTGTACCACATATAAGGTTAGTCCATTAACACCTTTAGTCAAGGAAAAACCCTTAGCTAGGACCTCCTACTCCTCTCACCACATACCTCATTCCTCTCTAATTGAGAATTTGAATGGTCATTAGAGCGTTAGGATAACTGCCAAGACAATCTTTATTGCAATGCATACACTACCACAATTTATAACTAATTCTCCTTGAATTAGTATTAACACATCTTAGTCTCATATTTAGATGCTAATCAATCAAACATAATTATAAAACTACCAAAATTAAAGTCAAATAATATCCAAACTGATGCTGATTTCAAATAAGCAAGAAGCACATTCTTGTTCAACGACAAATTGATCGCCCAATGACTGTCTCCTTGGAGCTCTAGAGGAAAACAAATCAATTAAATTGCCCAACGAGTAAAGACCTCTCGCTCAAGCGAGACATTCTCGCCTGGGCGAAAACTTGAACAAAAGATACTATGATAAATTTGTGAGTTCTTACTTAGGCTAGATTTTCTTGCTTAGGCGAGACTACTCTCACTCAAGCTACAATATCCTCGCCTGGGCGAGAACTCTAACAGATATCAAAGATGATTTTCTGTTATTTTCGCTTAGGGGAAAGCCTCTCGCTTAAGCGGAAACAACAGATTCTCACTTGCTCACAACATGCAAACCTGAAATTCAAAGCAACACTAACCAACATTCAATTCAAGCCAATACACTCATCAAACATCGAAATTACATGCAATCAAAACCAAAACAAGCAATACATTTGCAAATCTTAAAAAATAGTCTAGCTTCCCTTACCTATGAAATAGTGCAGAAGACCAAACTCGAATATCAACCCCCTTTTAAACTTAGCAGAGATCACAATTCAATCTAAAAACAACAATAACATGATTAGGGAACATGATCAGAATCACTGATTAATAAAGAATCATAAGAACAACTTAGATGACTCATGCAAGAGAAGAATTCTCACATGCACATGGATTCAATTAGACAAGAGTTAGGAGCAAAAAATCAACATAGCAGTCTCTTATTGTTAGATAGATCTCTTATTGTTAGATAGATGAATACATAAGTCATAATTTTAGAGAGAAGATAGAGAGAATGGAATAAACAACTTCTAGAGAGATAAAGTGTTTATACTAATAAAACTCGTTTTTAGATTTTCTATTTATATTTAATTATTTTAATGATAAAATAATCAAGTTCCATAATTTTAAACACTTAATCATTCTAAACTACTATTTTCTAGGTCCTCACAATATATTAACTTATTATAAAAAAGGAAAAAGAAAGATTAATTTGAGAATATTTCAAATAGTGTGATGAGATTGAAAACATCATCTATTAAGAGTGGGACAAAGAGTTATTAAATATAAAAAAATTATAATAACATTAATTAAGTAACTCGTCAATTATTCACTAATAAGATCTCCATTGGAAGGTCATACACTAGGCCATAAGAGTAAGACGAGTCTTACAAAACCTTCGATTGGAATATGCTGACATGCTTTAAGAAATAAAAACAGTCATAAAATATATATATATATATATCTTGAAAATATATATTTCTTCCAATGAACAAATAAAACATTAGATAATGTCATGATATGCCAACAAATTAAAAATCAACTAGAAATTAATAAACTATAGTCACAATAATAGTTACCATACCAAACTTAGCTTTAGCATTGTAAAGTGTATTCATGAAACCGACACATTTATTGGAAAAGTTCTAGTATCAGTGAGAGACTAGCAGTACCAACTGCTATTCTAGAATTTAGAAGCCCACCTCTAATTTGTATGAGAACTTATCTGTATAAGATACCTAAGCATATGTTGGGTATAGAGTCAAAAAGTTTCATATTGATAGAAAAGACAAAATTAAACACTAATAAAGATCCATAAAAACATTGTCTTAAGGTTTTGGAGTTAAAATGATGTCTAAGGTCTTATATGTGTAAGACTAATGTCCTATAACCATATGAAACCACAATCTCTCGATGACTATTACTGTAAACCATATATATGAAAAAATATATATATATAAACCCAACAGCGTATAAGTGCAATAATTACTAAAGATAAAATTGGATTTTTTGGTATTATGACTAACTCCTACCTTGCTTGTTCAATATTTCAAATCAAAGTTGGTGTATCAGGAATCAAACAGTGAAGGAGGCTTTCCGGACCAGCATGAACTTGAAGAAACAATAGTAAGAAAACCACTAAAAATGGCTCATACCACCACGTCCTGAACATTAAAAATAATGGTGCTTTCAAACTTTAGAGCTACTAACTCAATCATATTTTTTCAATTTGTGATACAAAGGAGATTGGGGACGTAAGAAATGAGAGCATAAAAGAGGGGTCTGCAACGGAGGGTGCTAAGACAAAATCTTTGTCATATGGTGTTGAAGACATTAGCATTGAAGGTGGTGTTGCAACTCATATTGAGTCTGGTGGCATGGACATACTTGCACAATATTCCAAGGTTGTTGAACAAGATGATAAGATGAATGAAGGAAATGCAGGAATAGTGAAAAGCCGAGAAATCCAAGTAGAAGAAGGGTTGATCCCGTTAGATAAACAAGAGGAAATAAATATTGTTTCTAACAACAACACTCACATTTCTCCAGGTTTTTTATTTCTTATTTTCTCGTTTCCGTCTTAGATTTGAATATCACTCTCTCAAACTTTTTACAGCTTCTGCAGATATCCGTGCAAGATTGGGAGCATATAAACATTTTGTTGATCTAGATGATGCACAAATTGCTCTTCTGGTGGAGGCGATAACAGCATATCCTCATCTTTGGAATGCTTGCGAGCAGTTTAGTGAGCGTTTTCAAGCTTGGAGGTTGCAAATTTTGGCTGATATGTTGGTGTTCCTTCAGAAGGAAAGTGTGGATAGTGTTATTCCACAAAGAGAAAAAGAGTTCCATAAACTATGCAAAGAAGCTGTTGAAATTGGATTTGAAAGTTCATGGGTAGAGGAAATACGTCAACACGTTGTGGCGAGGGATCCTAAGCTAGGAGAGGACATTGCACAGAGACAAATAGATGAGAATTCTAAGAGGTATGATTATTTAACTTCTTAACTGACATTGTTGATGCCCAGATAAAGTGTATCGGGATTTTGTGAATTGGAAGTTATATCTCTATGTTGTGGTAGTGTGCATTTTCTGTTTCTCTTTATGTATATACATAGTGGTGGTATATGCAATTCTTACAAGATTGATAGCAGCAGTTAGTGAGTTTTCTGTTCTTTGGGATGCATAAAGCGAAAAAATTTAAGTTTGTTACACAGGTCTGGGTGTAGGTCTAGTAGTGTGGACATGGTACTAGATTCCCAGCTTGAACAGCGTGATGGGCTTAAAGAAGGTGAAATAGGTGTTGCTTCTAATGACCGCGTTGTGGCTCCGAGAAATGAAGAACCAGAGGAGGAATTTGTTGCACAAGTTTCCACTTCAGAAATACCAAGAATAGTAACATCATTAACAAAATCAAAACAAGTTGAAAGGCCGGCTCCAAGTTATTTGAACATTTCTCTACGTGAAACACACTCAAATGTGAGTCTAATAAATATTTTTCGGAGTATTGGATGAAATAAAAAGTAAAGAGACTGCAGTGAATTTACACATTTTCATTACTTTGTTTAGGCATTGATGAACCAACAAAAGCCACTTGGACAAATTGTAAGTAGCTCTGGAATTCCTCAGGTAAATGGCAAACAAAATAAATTTGCACTGGAACCTCTTTAAAAGGCACTGTTGACACACATGTCATTTGCAAATTAAAATCGCACACACCAAAGCTACATATCTTTTGTTCTTATGCAGATTATTGAGCGAGTTGTTGCAGAGGATACCATAACAAAGAACACCAATATGGCAATTTCATCTATTCATTCCGAATCCACTAGCTCTCAGTTATACCAGACAGTTACTTTCCAAAGTAAATCAAATGCACATGTAAGTTTATTTTACACAATTCTCATTTTCCAACTTATTTTCTCAACATAAACATGATGTGACCATTCTGATTTATCATTTGTCGTAGGAGTGGAGTTAAAAAAATAGAGTACTGAAGTTCAAGTTGGAATTTAAATCTAATGAATTTGTTACCATGACACTCATAATATAACTTCTATATATTTCTTGGACTTGTATGATTTTATAAAAGAATGGTATTAAGAAACTCAATGCTTTGCAACTATTGCGGCTTGATGCTAACGGCTTTTCTGTTATATATTTTCTTCTTGTTCCTCCCAGAGTGAAATTAGGAGCAGCCAAACTGAGGCAGTGAATGCAAAAGAAAGTGAAGAGCATCCTGATAAAATTATTGAAGACATTGGGGCAAATGATATGATGAGTTTATTTGCACCAGTTGTGGTGGGGAAAGAGGGTGAAGATAACCTAGTTGCAAAGACACTTGCTGAGCTTGAAAAGTATCTAAAGATGCCTCTGAAGGACATAGTTAGCTCTGAGACTAACACCCTTAGCCTTTTGTCTGCTCTTAATTTCCTCTCCAACCTTCCTTTCAGAAATGTAACTGTATCAGATGGAATCAAACATATTATACACACTATGCACCGAGACTTCCCAACCATTCTATTCTCCTTTAAGCAAGGGTTTACCACCGCTGACAAGTTGCCAGAACTTAAAGCTCGTGCGAACGAGGTGACCATTAAAAGGAATTTGTATGAAGAAGCTCAACGGAAGGAAGTAGTTTTGAAGGAACAAATCATTAGGTTGAAGGAAGAAATAAGAGTTTGTGAGGTTGCCTTATCATCCCTGGAGGAGGAAAAAAATAAATGCATTGCAGAAACTGTATGATACAAAACAGAGCTTCAAAATGTGAGGAAATATGAATCTCAAATGTTGGAGGTGGCTTATAAATGGTCAGTTCTGTGTAGTCAATATCAGCTCAATCGCATGCCTGCTACAAATCCCTCCTGAGGGTTTTCGTTGTTCATTGTTATTAAGGTCAAAGTCTTGTGTTTGTTTTTTTCTAGTGTTTTATGCTTCAATAAAGTAGCTTGGTCCTAAATTAACTTAATGTACACCCAACCCATCAACCAGTACCACTTGTCATATAGTTTCAATTTACATTTTAAATTTCGATTGTTCTATTTTGTTGTATGTTTGCTATCGTATTTGTTGTATAAGAGATTGTTCTTGATAAACAAAACACGAGTTATGAAAAAACAAAAGGACTATTTGTTCTTTATCGTAACTTCGTCTCTTATTTTATATAATATTTAACTTTATCTTTTTTTATTTAACGTGAAATTTTAATTCATACTTAGATTATTCTTAACTCTTATATAATGAATCTTATTTTTTCTTCAAAATTAAAGAAATCATTTTTTTTCCTATTGCCTTCCTTCAATGAGTGTCTTGTATACTTCCAATTCTACCATTGTCATTTTGAAATACCTTTTTATTTTTATGTAAACTTTATTACATTTCTTTTGTTCCAATTTCACAATCAGTTTACTCCCTCTTTCTCACGATTCCAACAAGCAGTATAATATTCACTGCTATTAGTGTGTCGCACTGACTGGAAGGTGTGGATTATTGTGAAATAACGTTTCCCTTTCAAAGAAACTTCAAAAAATTATATTTTTACTCGGTGCACCAAAATTAGACTGTCTTAGGGACATGCAACCAAAATCAATTGATAAGAGTTATCTTAAGAAACTTATTATTATTTCAGATTAAAATTGAGATATTGTAAGTATTTTATAGGTGATATTATGTTACATTTTTTCTATATATAGGATATATAAATAAAATACAATAAGTTCCTTCATATAATATATCTCTCCTATATTTTATATATATCATATCTCTCATATTTCCAAAAGTCCTAAAAAATTTCAACGGAAGGAAATATCTCACAAGTTGTTATTCTAGTCTTTGATGGTGAAAGCTATGATCTATGGATCGTAAGAATGCACATTTATCTAGACGGGTTAGATATATGGGAACTCGTGGAGGAATATGATGTTCCTTTGCCTGAAAATCTCACCATGGCTCAAATCACAATGCATAAGGAAAAAAAGACGAGAAAGGCAAAATCAAAGTCATGCTTGTTTGTAGGTGTTTCACAAATGATCCTTAACAGGATCATGACCTTAAAGTCTGCCAAAGAAATTTTGCATTATATGAAAGGAGAATATGAAGGGAACGAGAAGATTCATGGCATGAAAGTTTTAAACTTGATAAGGATGAAAGAGTCTGAGACGATCAAGGAATACTCAAACAAATTGTTGGGTATTGCCAACAAGATAAAATTGTTGGGAAAGAAATTTTCAGATTCTAGACTTGTTGAGAAAATTCTAGTGATAATGTGCCGGAAAGATATGAAGCATATATTGCTTACTTAGAAAAACAGAAGATTTGTCTACAATTACTTTTATAGACGTGATACATGCCTTACAAGAACAAGAAAAGTGAAGATTAATGAGAGAAGATCATACGGATGAAGGTGTTTTACTTTCATAACAAAGAGAATGCTCTCATAGTTAAGAACAACAAAAGGAGCAAATACAATAACACACAAGGTTTTCCCTTTTGCCCTTATTGCAAGAAAAAAGGTCATCAACCCAAATGGTGTCAGTGGAGGTAAAATGTAAAATGTCACAAATGTGGTCAACTATAACATGTGAAAAGGGTATGCAAATCCCCAATCCTCAAGAAGATGTCAAGATTGTATAGGATAAATTAGAGGAGGATTTACTCTGCAACATCATTTGTTACAACCAACAAATCTACAAAAGATTGAATTAAGATAATGGTTGTACAAACCACATGACTTATTATAGAGAACTTTTTAAGGAGCTCAATAAATCAAATATTTTCAAAGTAATAATTGGGAATGGAGAAAACCTTGTTGTTAAAGGTACAAGAATAATTTCAATTAAAACTCATTCAAGTATCAAATTAATTTTTGATGTCTTATATGTTCTTGAGATTACAAACTCTTATTGCTCAAATGTTAGAGAAAAGTTATAAGGTCTCCTTTGAAAACAAACTTTATGTAATCAAAGATGGTAACTATAATATCTCGACCGGATAATACGAATTTAAATAATAAAGTAAAAAAATATTACATCAGCTTCATTTGTTAAAACATCAATTCCCAGAAACGCGACAAATTTAAAACTTTATAATAATAATGAATATTCTCAAAACTTCTAATATAAATCAATATAAAAATCCATAATAAAAAATCCAAGTCTAGTAATATAAATTATTACAACTGTTCCAAAACATCATAACAACTCTGAACAAAAATCTGAATCCCAGTCTAGCCCCGCTCCGACTCTAAGCCTCACCAGATCCACCTGCAACATCATTTGCTCACGTATACCGCGTATACGATCATCGCCACACACAAGCAGATAGGGTGAGCTAACAAAATAAACATATATACAATAAATTTATATATATAACACAATCACACCAAAGGAATTCCATCCTTTTATATCATCCCATGTGGTCACAACCATGTTAACCGTGATCTACGTCTTCTAGTGAGTACCTCAAGATGTCTTGCTGCCACACCTATCAACCACAACCAACAGAACACGTACAGAAAACCATGCTACGGATAACACATCGTAATGCCAGGTGGAGTTCCCAATACGAACATAGCTCATAACGTCCCAAGACTACCAAACTCGTCAACTAATTACTAAGGACGACAATCTATCTAGACCCATCCGTGCGGGCCACAACCAGCACACTCACCAGCAACACTCGCCAACCCCAGCCACAACTCAAGAGTTCCTCGTGTTCATCCGCCATCCTGAGCCACAACTCGAGGGATGTCATTCCGAGTCACAACTCAAGGAATGCCACGTGCTTGACCCCTATTCCGAGCCACAACTCAAGGGATACGTTCAGAGCCATAACTCAAGGAACACCAACAAGTTGACCTTTAAGATATCTTAGAAGCCTTGTAGACCATGAAAATCAAACGAGCAAAATATAATTCTGCTGTAGCAATATCGCATGGCGCTGCTTACAAGGCGCCAAGCACCTCCCACTCCAGACCACCTGAAGGATATGATGATTTCGAACCTTTGCTCTTATTAAGTGTTTAAATTTTGGGGATTTAATATTATTTTACGGTTAAGAATTGATTTTAGTTGTATAATATATTATTGGATATTCTTAAGTTTAATAATGCAACTGGAATTTAATTTATGTCCTTAAGAGTGTGAATTAGGAATATTCCAAGTCATAAAATAAGTCCCAAAATCAAAATTTTGGAGAGAATTAATTCAGGAGCTAAATGCACCCCCAGTTTTCATTTTTACACCCCCTTCTGCAATTGGTCGTCAAATTCTGAAAAGGAATATTTCTGGAGCTAAATGCACCTCCAATTTTTATTTTTACACCCTTATTCTGCAATTGGGTCATCAAATTCTGAAAAAGAATATTTCTGGAGCTAAATGCACCTCTAGTTTTTATTTTCCACACCCCTCATGATATTAGGTCTTCTAACTCTATTCTGCACCCCTTCCTTTTACTAATTTGCACCCCTAATATCACTTAAACTCCACTCAACCAGATTATGCCACGTGGCAATCCTCCACTTACTAAAATAACAAATTAAAGCTTCCCATGTCCTCAATTCTCCTTTCACTAAAATAACCACTCATGGAATGACACCTCATCACCCTCTCTCGTTCACATAACCAAAACCCTAACCCTAATTTTCTTTCTCTCCCACCACCACGTACCACCACCACTACAGCTCGCCGGAACCACATCCACCCCGTCGCCCACGCCGAAAAATGCAGCCACCACTGCTGCCCCCTCAGAGTTCACGAGCCTGCAACAGCCACCACGGAGCTCTGTTGCATCGTCTTCTCCATTTATCACACGACCATCACCATGACAGCACTGTGACTGCACTCGCCGGAGCAGCCCCTTTTTTCGTCTCGCCACCGTCATAGACATCTGCCACAGTCCAAAACGACCTCCCTACTTCTTCGTCGCGCCTCCTTTTTCCTCCGTCATCAAGCCGCCAGAACCTCCATTGATTCACACCTCACGTAACCTGCGGCAACCACGCAACACCGCTGCAAAGCACCTCTTCCCGTCGCGCCACCACCTCTACACTTGCACCACCTCTTCACGTCCCTTAGGTATAGCCTCACCGCTCGTGTCTCGAACGGGTTCGTATACGGCGCGTCGTTGCGCTCCTTCAATGCCGCTCACAGCCTCCCGATCAGCGCGTAGTGGCCACAATCGGAATCTGCGAAACGCACCTTGCGACAACCCTCACGGCAGCCAAACCCTAATTATGGAAAGAGAAATCTGATTTGAGAGAGACTACTCTAACACGTGGCAGCCTCTCATTGGATAGTCAAAGAGTAAACATTGGTCAACTAGTCAACTTTGGGCAAGGGCGGTCAACAATGGTCAAAATTCCTATTTTACGCTATATCTAGCAGGTGGTTCCTCTACAGGAACCCTAAATGGCCTAGAAAAGGAAGGAATCGTCTAGCGCAATTCATCGCTGGCCAGACAGTTTTTGGAAATTTTCAGAAACACTAACTTAATGGAATAAAATCTCAAGCATAATCATACCAAATTTAGCATGCCAATCATACTTAATCGTAAAATTAATTTGTAAAGTTACTCTATTTGGCATGCCAATCAGACATAAAATAAAATTAACGCATAAAGTTACTCTATTTAGCATGCCAATCAGACTTAAAATAAAATTAACGCGTAAAGTTACTCTATTTAGCATGCCAATCAGACTTAAAATAAAATTAACGCGTAAAGCTCCCCTAACCTGGATTCCTTTGCTAAAAATGGAGATTCTTGGGAGTTCCTCTTTGATCACTCTCCAATTTCGTATTCCTCTAACTATGACGCAATGACAAACATATAAACCCTTCTTCTCACCCAAAATTTGTCTTTTAATGATACCTTAATGGTAGATTAATGCACTAAAACAAAAAACAAAAATTACCATTAACTAGAATTTAATTACCATTCAAGGTCCATTTAGGCTGTTTACCCTTTCACCTTCATGCCAAAACTAATTTTAGCAAAAAGAAAGTAAATTTATATCTAACAAGGTTCGAACCATTACCCACACCAATATTAATTCCATGCACAACCATTCAACCAATTCATGTTTCGTGATATTTAATATAATTTTATAATTATATTATCACTCAACATGATCAAGCATATTATTAAAAAAAATAATAAATTAAATAACACACAATTGGCATACATAAGACTTAAACCCAAGTCCTCTTGGACAATCAAGTACTCTCAACCACTTGAGCTAGTACTTTTTCACGTCATATAAATCAATATTTAATTTGCTAAAGGCTCCCACTACCCGCATTTATTAATTAATTAATTATTTATTTAATTAATTTTCACGGGTCTTACACTAACAACCTAGAGGTTTTCAAAGTCCATATAAAAGAGAAAAGATTTGCTTTGGATTTGATGGAGGAGGAATTGGCTACAAATGAAAAGAGTATAAAAGAACGATCAAAACCAAAAGAATATGAGTATCTCTTGAAGAAGTTTGATGTCGAAGTGAAGAAAGTAGATGAAGGTCTTCAATCTAACATTCATCAAAGGTTCAGTGTTACTACATTGAAATCCACACTCGACAAAAAAAAATGATGCTGATAGAAGAAGAAATACAAAGAAGATTATCAAATTGAATGAAGATGTGATTCCATGGAAGAAAAAGAAAAGCAAAAATTACAAGTACAGAGAAAGAGGAGAAAATTAGCACCAAAAGAAGGAGAATCATATGTGAAGGTTTGAAATTTAAATAAACATATATTAAGCAAGGATCAACGTGGAGAACATTTACTTAATATATTTTTTATTTGAATTAGTTTTTTAAGAAATATTGTAAGTATTTTATAATTGATATCATGTTACATTTTACTCTATATATATGGTATATCAATAAAATACAATAACAAGTTCCTCCATACAATATATCTCTCATATAATTCATATATTTATATCTCTCTGATATATTTCATATATCTCATAACACATTTGGAGACGGTTTTGAAACTTTAGTTAAAAAACATCATTGAAGACTATTGTTGCAAACAGATTTAAATCAAGTATGGAGCTCCTAAATTTTTCGTTATCAAGTTTAAATTGAAAATTTCTACTCACTCATTTTACTTATAACAAATCTATTGTTCATTCGTAGTAAGGTTTTTTATTCTCAAATATCATTTACTTTTATTATGTACAAATCTATTGATCGGTCTATAATGTCACAAAAATAAGTAGATTAATTGGTAAAAGTAAGAAATTAAGTTGTTAAAAATGAGTTGGTATATAACAATATATATGTAACGTTTTTAAAACTTAATAACTCCTAAGCATGTACTAATATTATAAACTTTTTAACATAATTTAAACCTTTAAACTTTTATCACTACAAAAATAATTATTTTTAGTAAGGGTTATTTTTTACGTTTCTAGGTTTTAACCCCCACTAATGGCTTTACCCGGGGTTTCCTCTTCCCTTGGAAGAGCCAGCGTAGCTAAGAGATCACTGGGGATTTTTAACAACCCCTAGTATTAGCACAACTTATTGGAGGTTTACAAAACCCCTGGTAATTTTTTTGTATTTATAATTTTCCTATATCATTCATAAAAAGAAGAAAACAAAAAACAAAATCTACTATTTTAACCATTCTTAAATCCATAGCATAAAGTATACAACCCTTGTAGTTCATTACTTCTCTCTCACTGCAGTACTAACTCTCAAACAACATAAACTTAGAAAAGTAAATATGACTCCTAAAATACTATTACAAACTCTATATGATCCCCTTAACATATGTGTTGAATTTGGCGAAAGTTCTTTTGCACTGCCACGTTAGCAATGACTAATGCATCATCATCTTTCTTCTTCTCAACTCACTTTCCCCAGACACTGTGTTGAAGTGTGGTTGCTACAAATTTAAAATTTGATATTACTTGTTGGCTCAAGTTCATCAGTCATAGAAACAATTAGCTTGAGCAAATTATCTTTACATTGTTCATAGAACCCTATTGTTGAAGAGGAAATCTAAATAAAATATTAGCATAGTTTAATTTGATTATAGCATGTGCTTACCATAGGCTATTGTTGGAAAATTGTTGTTCAATCTTGTCCCAGTTTTTAACAATGACAACCATGTGGCTATGACCCTTTTGGAACTCATTCAAAATATCATACAATGGCATCGATTACGTAACCCTGTTAATCATGCAAATTTTAGATATGAACGCATTTGAACATAATGTAATGCCATTTGTAATATCCCGATCGGATATTACGAGTTTTTAATAAAATAAAATAAAGGTAATAAATAAATGTCATTTATTGAAATAACATTTCCCAAAACACACGAAAATTAAAAATTTATTTATTCCAATACCAATTATTCAAAATTCACCAAAATATAAAAGGTCGATTACAACTCAAATTATGACAACATCAGTTATTCAATTCCTTAAAATTTGTAAAAACAATAAAACTTTGTAGAAAATTCCCCTAGCTAGCCCATGCTCCGACTCTACGCCTCACCAAATCCACTTACAACATTATCTGCTCCCGTGTACCGTGTACACGATCATGGCCAAACACAAGCAGATAGGGTGAGCTAATAGTTAAAATAAACATATATATCATTACAAGCATACCAAAGGAATTCCATCCTTTGATTCCATAACACATTGTCACAACCATCTCATCCATGGTCTACGTCTTTAGACGAATATCTCAAGATGTCTTGCTGCCATACCTACAAGCCACAACTTGTAGAGCACGTGCGAGAAACTTGCTACAGACCATACTTCGTAACTCTAGTGGAGATCCCAATACGAATATAGTTTGTAACATCACAAGACTACCAAACTTGTCAGCTAATTACTAAGCAGGGCAATCTATCTAAACCCATTCGTACGAGCCACAACTCGCACACTCACACTGGTAACACTCATCAACCCAAGTCACAACTCAAGAGTTCCTCGTTTTCATCTGCCATCCCGAGCCACAACTCAAGAGATGTCATTCGAAGCCATAGATCAAGGAATGCCACGTGCTTAACCCCTATCCTGAGCCACAACTCAAGGGATACATTCTGAGCCACAACTCAAGGAACACAAGCAAGCTTACCTTCAAGATATTCCCAAAGCCTTATAGACCACACACATCCAAAGCAAGCAATCACTCTACATCTGCATTATTGTCTGGCACTGCTCTTGAGCCGCTAGGCAAAATACTCTTTCAAACTGCCTGACGGGGGACACGTACTGCGAGGCACCAAGCGCCTCTGATGCCTATTCTACTACAGGTATTGCCTGGTGGGACAACACTCACCGCCAGACACCTCGCGTAACAGTGGCCTTCATGAAAACGTAGCTATCACCTGGCGATCCAATCCTTGCCACCAGACTCTACACCAGTACCCGAGGTTACTGGTTTTGCACACTTCTGAATGTTGTTTAAGGCACTAACCTCTTCCAATTACTACCCAAGTTACAATCTGTATTACTAGGTGCTTTCAGCACCTTACCAACTCATCCTACTTAATTGTACATACCTCAATTCGCTAATATATAGATATAATCATGTGAACTCAAGCCAAATATTACTCAACAGCCCATTCACTTCTTTTACCCAACTATTCACTCTCCATGCATAATTCCCATCATGACACCCTTCTAGTACCAGCTTCTCATTTCATTGACTTTCCTCATAAACTATAGTACCCACTCATGGAACCCCAACCCTGCGAACCTCCTCCCATAGAAAACTTCACTGCGCTCCTTACTACAGTGTCGTCTGGCAGCAATCTAGGAGCCGCCAGGCGGTGCATTACTTTCTGGCACCCAGACTAAGTCACCCACCTCTAATTCCAAATCCATGTGTTTCTTATCAAAGTACTTCTTTTGGATTTGTTGAGCTCTCTTTTGGATTTTCTGAGCTCTCTGCAAATTTAACTTGAGCTTCTACAGTATGGCATCCCGTGAAATTAATTGCTCTTGTACTGAGAGGGGATCATTATCTTGTGGGACATATTTGAGTAATTTCAGTGGTTCTCTCCCATACACAACTTAAAACTGTGTCATTTTCGTGCTTGTGTGGTATGCTCTATTGTACCAATATTCTTCCCATGCTAGCATCTTAGACCATTCCCTTGGTGCATCGAAAGTGAAGCAGCGTAAATACAGTTCTAAGCCTTTATTAAGAATCTCATATTGGCCATCTGATTGTGGATGATAGGCTGATGACATCTTGATTGTGGTACCACTGAATTGCCAAAGAAACTTTCAAAATTGACTAGTGAAAACCTTGTCTCTATTTGATACTATGGATTTGGGTAATCTATGTAATTTTACTACGTTTTTGAAGAAGATTTCAGCCACTGATTTGCTTGTGAAGTCTTGTTTCAATGCCATAAAGTGAGCTGCCTTAGATAATATATCAATCACTACATATATCAATGTGAAACCATAGGATACTGGATGGCATGTTATGAAATCCATTGCCAACTCCCCATAGATCTGATATGGAATTGGCAAGGGTTGTAGCACGCTTGCTGGCAGTGTAATGGCCATCTTTGCTTGCTGACAAATTAAGCATTGTTGCACAAACACTTTAATGTCATGGTGCATCCCTTTCCAATAGAATTGTGCAACAATCCTAGCCAAAGTTTTGGAGAATCCTGCATGTCCCCCTATGACTAAACTATGAAATTAAGCCAATATCATATGTATTAACTCATGGCCTATTAGAACTACTATTCAGTATTTCCATAATAACAACCCTTGGTGCACCGAATAATGACTGTCATAGCTGGACTTGTTAACACTGACTTTCATCGGGTTCTGAATTTCGCTATCAGTATTTTGGGCTTGCTTTAATAAGGTCACTAATGTAGGCATTGCTTGAGACCAAGCTACATAAAAGGACCTGGAAAGTGCATCTACGAGTATATTGTCCTTCCTTGGCTTGTATTCTATCGTAAACTCATAGCCAAGCAACTTATGAAGCCAATTTTGCTACTCTGGATTTTATAGACTGTGTTCCATTAAAGTTTTCAAGTTTTTCTGGTCTGTTTTAACCACAAATTTGTGACCAAGAAGATAATCTGAATTTTGCCACTGCTTCCGTTAGAGCATATAATTCCCGCACATAACCTGATTATTTCTGCATTGATGATGACATGGTTTTTGGAAAAATATGCCACTGGATGCTTGTTTTGAGTCAAGACAACCCCAATACCCATTCCAGAAGCATCAGTTTCTAATTGGAAGAGTAGTGAAAAATCTGGTAAAGCCAAAACAGGACCTTGTGTTAAGGCTGTCTTCAAAGCAGTAAAAGCTTTCTCCGCTACTTCTGACCATTGGAAGTTGTCCTTTTTCAGTAGTTTTATGAGTGGGCTAACGAAGGTTACATAATTCTTGATAAATCGTCTATAATAGCCTGTTAATCCTAGAAAGCCTCTTAGTTATTTTAGACTTTTAGGTAAGGGCCAAGACCAGACAACTTGAATCTTGCCTTCTTCCATAGCAATTCCTGCTGCCGAAACTGTGTGGCCTAAATATTTCACCTGTTGTTTACCAAATATACATTTAGAGAGTTTGGAAAATAGCTTGCATTTCTACAACAGCCGTAGTACGTGTTCCAAATGTCTTAAATGTGTGCACCATGTGGGACTACAAACCAATATATCATAAAAAAAAAACCAAAACATACTTTCGCAACAAGTTCTGAAAGATGTTATTCACGAGAGATTGAAATGTTGTTGATGCGTTTGTTAGCCTAAATGGAATCACTCCCCATTCATATAAGCCTTGATGTGTTCTAAAGGTCGTCTTATACCTATCCTCCTTTTGCACAAGAATTTGATTATAGTCAGCTCTTAAATCCAGTTTAGAAAAGAATTGCGCCCCATGTAGTTCATCAATCAACTCATCCACAGTCGAGATTGGAAAATTTTCTTTAACCATAATCGCATTCAAAGCCCTGTAATTGGTACAAAATCTCCATGTACCATCTTTCTTTTTCACTAATATAATTGGGGACAAAAATAGATTATTGCCTGGCACAATGATTCCTTTTTGCAACATCCCATGTACCATAGTCTCAATTTGCTATTTTGGCTAAATGAGTAGCAATATGGCCTGACCTTAATAGGATTCGACTCCTATAACAGAGGAATGGCATGCATATGAGATCGTGGTTGAGGAAGACCTTTGGGCTCGTCAAAGATCTCTCTATAGGTATATATCAATAGAGCTATCTTTGGTTCTGTATAGACTGGAAGGTCTAGAAACTTATCTTCTTTAGTGCTTGGTGTTTGAAGCTCGAGACAATACATTTCCGCAATGGCCTTCATATGAAACATTCTCCTGAAGTGGTTAAACTGAGCTTGAGCTGGTAGCTTTGTTTGTTCTCCCCTCAATGTTACAAATTTATTATTTAGCATGAATTTCAATGATAAATTACTATAGTCCGAAATGTGAACGCCTAGTGTGGCTAACCATGAAGCTCCCAAAACCAAATCCGCACCTGATATGGGGAGTAAATATGCTGGCAGCTGAATTATGTGATTTTGAATGTCATCATCCAATCGTTTGATGAGTCCCTCTACCATCAAGGCACTTCCATTACCAACCATAACATTAAAGTTGTCAATTGGTTCAACTGGTAGCTTGAGACAGACAACAATTCTTAGCTGTAAAAAGTTATCTGAACTTCAACTATCCAACAAAATCTGAACTGGTAATCCATTAATAAGACCCTTAAATCTCATAGTCACAACTCTATCAAAGCCCTTAAGGGTATTAAAAGACAAATGTGGTTCAGAGTGAGGTAGAGGTTCCAGATTGTCCTCCCTAGCAGTGTTATCATTAGGTAGATCAATTGATGCAACTTCCTCTTCGACATGCAACCAGAGATATTGCTTGTTTGGGTAACGATGAGATGGTGAATATTTTTCATCGCACGTAAAACATAGTCCCTTTTCTCTTCTTAATTGAACCTCTTTTGGAGATAATCTTTTGACCATAGCCTTGGGTTTGTTTAACAAGGGTGGTAATGATGTAGTCTTAAGTGATTGGATAGGTTAGTTGTTGACTGATTTTGCATATAACCCTTAGACCCATGAAATTTATGTCTGGCAGCATACTTTTCTTCAAATAATTTGGCCAATGACAAGCATCGCATCAATGTTTTGGGATCTTGGACCAATACATCTCTGTGGATGTCCTGACGTAACCCTCCCAAAAAACAGTCCAATAGTGCCTCTGTTGTTACCCGTTGAACGCGATTGGCTAGGGCCGTGAACTTAACATAATATTCATGCACTGATCCTACCTGTGTAAGTTTGAATAAATTTGCACGAGGACATTGTAACATCCCTAAGGATTATTACTTAATTAAATAAATAAATATAGAAAATGAAGTTGAAACGTCGCAATATTATTACTCCCAAACGCAGGAATTTACAATGTTTAAACATCGCGCCAAAAATCTATAAACCAGTAGTAGGAAAATCATTACAATTACCAGAATCCAAAACCATAAATACAAGCATAACAAAAATCCTTAGCTCTAATCCCAACTAGCCCTCACTCCGCTGCCTGAGCATCCTCAACATCACCTGTATCATCATCTGCTCCCGTGTAACGAATCACACAATCATCGCCAATCATAAACAGAAAGGGTGAGCTGATAATATTAGAAATAACATATACAATAACAAAAAGATAAGTAATACACCAATCCTATTCTTCCTAATTAGTCCTTGGCCAAGACCTTAATCCCCAAAGCTTTTTAGCCTTCATAACACACAAGTAGTTAGCCTTGGACTTAGGATTTATGATGCTCACATGAACCTGCCTGCTCGTGGTCCTGCCTCTACGAACCTCCCCGCTCGAAGTCCTGCTCTACGAACCTCCCCGTTCGTAGTCCTGCTCTACGAACCTCTCCATTTGTAGTCTTGCTCTACGGACTTGCCCACCCGTAGTCCAACACATGTGATCCACCAGTTACGTACCTCTCCACACGCAACATCTCTCAAGTGTGAGAACGGAACATACGAACCTACCTCGCTCGTATCCCCACACGAGAGTAATTGAATATGAACCTCCCCGCTCATATCATCACATGCTCACCACCATCCATGAATTTACCCGCTCATGGCACAACATCCCCTGATGCAAGTATATCATCATTGCTTAAACGTACACACACTAGCCACAATCTGCAGCGTCATTGCCTAGCATAGTTATGACATGCATTCCATAGTTATGACATTCTATGACTTCATTGGCCTATTCATCATATGGGGGATTTCAAGTTAGGGGGAGCAAAGGTAGCCCATGGTTTTGAATGCTTATAGCTATATACTTCATTGAGATTGGCTATTTTATGCATTGTTTTCTTCTTTTCTATCCCTGTTTTTTATCATGTCCAAAGGGGGAGAAAAGTTTGTTGTTCTATGCAATTTTGTCCATCATAAAAAAAGGGGGAGATTGTTGTTGATTAGGTGTATCTGTAATGTTTTTTATTATGTCCATAATAGCATGACAATGATTGGAATCAGAACAAGACATAAATATATGTACGTGATAATCTGAAAATGTTAATTTGTTGTCTTGATATTCGACTAGGGTACTTATCTAGTTAACTAGGTTAGTTCTGGAACTTAGATTTGTGCACTGTCATAATGTAGTCAACTAGCAAACTAATCTAGTCGACTAGACTCGTCCTGACAACAACTGTTAGATAGAAACAGATCTCTGCACCTTCTGAAAGCAACGCTTTCAACCAAAAAGAAAGAGAAAAGAGTGTTGAAAATCTTCTTGGAGCAAATTCTGTAGCAAGGGCTTAAGTGTTCATCAAGAATGATCATCAAGATCAAATGAAGAGGGTGTAATATTGACACCAAAGTTGTGTACCAAATCAGGTGTTATTGTTCCATTACTGTCATTGTTTTTGTATTAGTTTCTTGAATTTCAAATTCTGTGTGTTATCACTGTGATTGTGGTAATTGTGTGTAATTGCTTGTAGCATTACAGTTTGCACATTTCTTGAACAGGTGTTTTCAAGAAAGTGTGGTTTTAAAGTTTAGGAATTGAACATAAGATTTGAACATAAGCGATTCAGATTAAGAAAACTTGGCCAGGGGGCATGTTGACTTGTTGGGTTCATAAGTATAGGATACAACATAATTTTTGTAGTATTTGAACTACCATTAACTTTATTGTTATTATATTTGAATTAAAATGACCCAAAAACTTTACTTATCTACTGTCAACACTACTTATTAACTGTCGACAACCAAGTTCATCCGGGTGACTTAATATAATATAAAATAAAATGATTTTTTAATAATAATAATAATCTTATTTTTCTTATTTCTTAGAAAACTAATTTAAATATATAATAAACTAACTAAAATTTTTTAAAATAGAAAAATAAACACAATAGAAAAAAATAAGAAAAATAACTTTTACAATGAAAATAAGTTTTTAAAAGATAAACACAAAAAAAAACATAAAAATAATGATTAAGAATAAGAATTAAAAAAAGAGTTTTATAATAAAAAAATAATAATAAATTGAAAATAGAAAAAATAGTTTTAAGTAATCAAAATAGTTTTATAAAATATATTTGAATTTGTTAAAAAAAATGCAAAAAGATAACGGTACACACAACTGTAACAATTATTTAAAAAAAAATATCTATTAGGCTAATAAGTATATAAAACAAACTAATATATATATATATATATATATATATATATATATATATATATATATATATTTTTTAAAAAAGATAAAAATAATATAAAAATTATAAAAAGTAAGGAAATTTTTTTTCAAAACAAATTGTTATATGTTACCGTTACTCAACTACATCCTACAGATATTTCCATAATCTAGATTTTCTCCACATTTCTCTCCACCTCCTACATCCACTTAATCTTTATGTTTCCTATCTTTATGAATTATCATGTCGAGGACTTGTTTGATAATCATTATTTCTATCTTTTTTCATACCTTTAATTATTATGTTGAGTCCCAAACTCGCTTGATAATCATTATTTTTTATAACTTTAATTATCATGTCGAGTCCTAGACTCTTTGATAATCATTATTTTTTCATAACATTATTTATCATGTCGAATCTCATACTCAATTTATAATCATTATTTATCATAACATTAATTATCATGTCGAGTCTCAGACTCGCTTGATAGTCATTATTTTCACAAATTTAATTATCATGTTGAGTCCCGGACTCACTTGATAATCATTATTTTTCATAACTTTAACTCTCATATTGAGTCTCGGACTCGCTTGATAATCATTATTTTCATAACTTTAATTATCACGTCGAGTCTCAAACTCGCTTGATAATCATTGATTTTTATACTTTTTTTAATTATCCTTTTGGGTCTCAAACTTGCTTGATAATTACTTTTTACAAAATACAAAACTTCTCTTAAACAATTTGAGTTACGAACCCTTCTATCTTTTCTAAAATGTTTTTCATTTAGAACTACATGATCTCTGATTCTCCATTATGATTAAAGATACATAGGAGCAAGCCTAATTTTTGTTGGGTTCACCTTCCAAAAATCACATCTTTCTAAAGTATTTTTTCTTTCATTTTGAACTACGTAATCCTTGATTTTCCATTCTGAATGGAAATATGTAGGAGCGAGGCCAAGTCCTTGTCGGGTTCACCTCCCAAAAATGTAAAATGTTTTCAAAGATCATTTTAAAAATAGTTGTTTAAGAACGACGTAACCCTGATTCTCCATTGCGAATGGTGATACGTAGGAGTAAGGTCAATCCTTATCGAGCCCAACTTAAATTTTCAACAATATTTTCTTTACCATTTTGAATTTGTTTGTCTATTTGATTTTTTGGGGGAAAGCCAATATTTTAAAAATTACATTAATTTTGCACACTTAATGTCTTTGGACGAATGTTGTGGGGTGCTAATACCTTCTCCACACGTAATTGACTTTCGAACCCAAATTTGTTTTCAAAGAGTATTCTTTTTAAGGTTTTTCTATAGTTTTCTTTAATAAATGATGGTCGTGACTCCTTTGTATTTTAAAATAATTTTTCGTCGTCCCGTTGTGACCTCAGTTGTGACACTAACTTTATTGCATATAAGTGCTAACTCATTTTATGCATCTTGCACATTCATAATACCAAATACCATATTTAAAATATTTGCAAAAGCTTTAGAAAGGGTTTGCAATTAATACATAGTGAGTTTGCATTTCTCTGTTTATCTACATTTTCATAGTTGTACCATAATTTTCTGAAATGGAAATAGTTTAGGGAAAATATTATACAGACACCTCAATAATTCTAAAACATAATATGTTACTTGCTTAACAATGTCCACACAATGAAGTTTTGGCCATGCATATAAAATATAAAATTGTTAATACAAATTTCAATAGTGTTTGACCACTAATGTGAGCTTCATCAACACCATTCTGCTTCGAATGAGAGGGTTGTGGTTTAGTAGTGCTGTGAAATTCAATTTTCATTTTCTCCATTTCTTCTTTCATCTCTCGTATCAGCCTTTCATTAAGTTGTAGTTTGTCCATTAATTCATTTTTCTTTTCATTTTGAATTGTAGGGGGCTCGTCACCATTTTTTCCCCTGGTGTCTTTATTAAGAATTAGGTTGTTTATTTCGTCGGTCGTTAGACCCCAATAAAAAACAACCTACAAATAACAACAAAAATGTTAAAGCAAATATTTTTGTATTAGTTGTTATCATTGCGAAATACATATAACATGGGTTGACAATTATTAAGTCATCAGTAAACACATAACAAGGTTTGCAGTTTACGACATAAGCCAACAATTGAAAATAATCCATGCTCAACCATAATTAATATGAATATCTGATGTGCAAATCATAGACCATGGGTTCATAATTATTAAGTAACCAGTAAGCATTATTTGGGTTTACACTTAGTAAATAAGCCAACCACTGCAAATCATCCTTACTCAACTATAATTGACATGGATATATAATGTACAAATCATAAACTATGGGTTAATTATTATTAACTGATTAGTAAACACATAATTGGGTTTGTAGTTTACTGCATAAGCCAACAACTGAAAGTCATCTCTATTTGACTATAATTAACATGGATATGTAATGTGCAAATCATAGACCATGGGTTAGCAATTATTATATCATAAGTAAGCACATTTATGGTTTACACTTTACTCAATAAGCCAACCACTAAAAATCATCCCTGCTCAACTACAAGTAATATGGATATGTAATGTGCAAATCATAGATCATTGGTTCGCAGTTATTAACTTTTGAGTAAGCACATAATACTAACAAGAATTAAATAAAGGAATATAAAAGCTAACATTACAAACCTTTCACTGACTGGCTTTTCCAACTTTTGCACTGATGAATTGTGCTTTTGTTTACCAACCATTTGAAGGAAAAGTAATGAAGTCAAGTATGCACACTTCATGCAAACACCAAAAATACAATGCATCCAGAAAACTTGTTCTCTACACTCAATGTCGTAATGCAATAAAAAGAATCCAGAAAAGGGCCAAAAGCGAACAAAATAAGATGACAGAAACAAAATCCTAACAAAAATAAGAAGACAGAAACCTAACCCTAACCCCAATTTTAAACAAAATCACATCTTCGTCTTTTCCTTTTATAGAAAATAAAATCACAATCAATACACAAAAAAAATTATAACTTGCAATCACACACCTTTCCAACAAGCGACTCTTATTAGATTCCACCACACAGACAACAACCACCAACTCATGGCACTACAAAGACCACACTACTACAAACACCACAAAAATCTCTCATTTCCGCACCAATGGATACAAAAGTAGTCCCGTAGGAGCTTTCATTTGATGGGATAACCCACACACTTACGACGACGAACTGGTTTGAAGAAGAACAACGATGTGAAGAAGAAGACGAATTTTTAGAACAACGCAAGGTTGAAGACGATGAAGAAGGTGATATGTTCAACAAGATGCTCTCTTGCACTTTGCTTTTCTGCCTCTTGTAAGACCCGTGAAATTAATTAATTTAATAATTAATTAATTAATTAATGCGGGTAGGAGGAGCCTTTATGACATTAAATATTGTTTGTTGTGATGTGGAAAAGTACTAGCTGATGTGGTTGAGAGTACTTTGATTATGTGAGAGGACTTAGGTTCGAGTCCTATGTATGCCATTTGTGTGTTGTTTGAATTATTCTTGTTTTGTTTTGGTTATTATAATTGTGACTAGTGAGTGATATTATGGTCATAAAATTATAATAGTTATCTCTAAATGTGAATTGGCATACTGGTTATGCTTGGACCTTATGAGTGGAAGGTCATGGGTTCAAACCTTGTTAGAGGTAAAATAGACTTTATTTTTGGCTAAATGAATGTGGAAGGGCAAAGGAAAACTCAATTAAAAGAGGCAACCAAGAGAGACTGAAAAACCCCTATGTAATTAACATTGAATAGGAATTAAAACCATAATTAAGCCCAATGTGTTGTGAACTGGTTAGGGGAGCTGTCCTTGTGCGTTTAAATTAACTGATATGTGTTCTATTTTTGGGCCATTGTTGTTCCAATTGGTTTTTTTTTGTGGTCATGAAATTCGTGTCATATGTGTTGTAATTAGGAGGGCTAGTTGAGGTTTGTTTACACATCCATGACTAGTATTATACGATTGGGAGGGGAATTTCGTATGGAATGTGTCACTGTTGAATTTGGATGCGAAGTTGGTAGTTCATTCGAAGGGTTGTTTGTCATGTTAATTGTGTGGGCAATGATTGAATGCTATTGTGGTATGATTTTGGTTTGGTTTGGCATTATTTTGGGTGAATTGTGTGCGTGACAGAGAGGGAACTCTGCAAGTCTCGCCCAAGCGAGTCTATCTCGTCTAAGCGAGAGTTGCAGAACCTCGTTTCTAGTTTTGGTTCGCGTTGCTTGCTTAGGCGACCTGGTTCAGTGTTGAGCGACACCAGCGAGGTCACAAGGAAACCTGGACGTTTTGAGCGCGAGATGTGTAGGCGAGATGTTTTGGAGTGTTGAGCGACAGGTACACTCGCTTAGGCGAGAATGGCTCACCTAAGCGAGGTAGCGATAAGACTTGGTGTGTTTGTGTGGAATCTTCGTCCAGGCGAGGAGCTTTGTGTGTTGAGCGACCTAAGGTCTCACTCAGGCGAGAAGAGCTCACCTCAACGAGATGAATTGGTACATCCACTGTTGCATGCTCGCTTAGGCGAAATAATGTAGCCTAAGCGAGACTGACGTACTAGCTTTGGGCGAACAGGCATAGCTTAAGCGAGAATGGTGAGGAATCATGTTTATATGTATTGTTTGTACTGTTTGCTTGTCATTTCCTAAAGTATAGGAATTATTTGCATGTGTTTGTGGAGTTGGCTTGAAGGACTAAGTCCAATAGGGGTCTGAGATGCGCTTGATAGTGGGACGCATGATGGGCATGGAACTGTGTAGTTCACGTCGGCTGCTAAGTGGCAAGGAGTCCTTAGTATGGTGATTACATGCATCGGACGCACGATGGGCAAGGAACTGTTATGTTCCCGTCGGCTACTATTGGGCAAGGAGTCCATAGTATGGTGATTGCGTGCGTGCCATGGTCCGAGCGAGGGAGGCTTGGATGTTTTACTACAGACGACGAGTCTGTAGGGCAGGACTATGAACAGGATAGGCTCATGGGGTTGGACCACGAATGGGTTAGTTTCGTGGTTGCACGGTGAAGTCCCAAGACCTAGTTCATGCATATGACTCATGAAGGACTATGAGATCAGGGATGGGTAATTTGAGAATAATGAAATGTTTTAGTGGTATTATTTTCATTGGAATGGATGACATAATTACTTTATGGATACTTGAATATTTGTGCATAGCTCACCCTATCTCTGTGTGTGGCGATGATCGGGTAATTTATTATTCGGTAGCAGATGATATTTCAGGTGAGCCAGGAGCTGCCTAGGAGCGGAGTGTGGGAACAGAGAACTTGTGATTGTTTATAAAACATTTTTACATAATTTTTTGTAATTTCATTATGCTTTTGGACTTTAAATTTGTAATAGGAGGATTTGAGTATTTTATTAATACTTTATTTATTTATGTTGAGAATTAAATTTAAAGGTTTTGAATTTTCCCGCATTTTTGGGAAATGCTTATCTAATGAATGATGTATTTATTTCTGCCTGTTTATTTTACTTTATTTTATTTTATTTTATTTTAAGTAATATCCTACCGGGATGTTATACCTCTCACTTTCTTTCAAAAAATCATTTCTTTCAAACCCTTATGCCTTCTTTGCCAACGAGAAAATTAAAAAACAATTGGAAATAAAATACAATGTCAAGATCCATGGAAGGTTCTGAATGAAGTTGTCAAAAAGTGGATGTCAATATATCATTATCCAAAATTTAATTCTAACAAGAGATGGTGTCCAAAAATTGTTACACATGCCAAGAAACAAACCATAAAAACTAGTGAAGTTGTTAACAAGTGGCTGCAAGATGCAAGATGCTATCAGTGTTTGGCTTTGGCTTCTCCACTATGTTCTCTCACGGTTTTTTCTCCCAAAAATTAACATTACCCCAAAACCACACATCAACGATTCCTATCAATCAAGATAATATATATATCATCCAATTGAAACTCTAGTTTTTTTTTTTTTCTTCTCAACCAATTGAAACTCTAGTTTTTTTTTCTTCTGAACCAATAATTCTTTAACATGCACCATTTCTAAATTTTAACCGAAACTTATTTATCTCAACTAAAATTTATAAATTATATAACTCGGATTTTCTTATGACTTGCAAACTCCATTGCTTATGCATCACGACAAAGTAACCCAAGATAATATATATCACCAAATTAAAATTTCTACATTGTAAAACAGAATAGTTATATCATTCTGCAGTTACCTCTGTTGTAAACCAGATAGGTGCATTGTAAAACCCATAAGAAGCAATTTCCTTCGCAGTAAGTTCTTTCTCCACCTTTAGAACATTAGTATTATCATTATATTTAACTACTAATGGCTTTACTTCTGAAAGTGCCGCAAGGTCTAAATCACTATCTTTCCAATTCACACTCCCCAGTTCTAGTTCAAAGTTTTTCTGCACTCCATTGCTTTTGAGAGGAGAGCTAATCCTGACAGAAAACTCATCCATACCCTCTGCATTTTTACCAGTCCTTAATGAATGCTATTGGGAGGTAAACTATCGTAAGAGAAGCTCCAAGATATGTCACTACATAAAAATATCCTGTAGAGAAAGATTTTGCAGAAAATTATTCACAGGTATAAACTAGGAGGCTGAAATTTTTGCATGACAATGTAACATTAAATAGATACTAAGATACCACTTAAGCAGGATTTAAAACTACAAGGATAGTACGAAAAAATACAATCACTCTTAAGTAGTTAATGAATCATAAGTTTTGTTGCAAGAGTATTAATAGTATACAACTAAATAAGAAATTAATAGTGTCACCTATAGGCACATTTAACATACAACAACATTAGATATAACTAGAAATGCATATTGAACCCTCCTCCAAATAACCAAGGACAAATTGTATGATACGTGCTTGTATGATACGTGGCTTTTCAACTCTGACTCAACTTCACAATTCTCAAATACCAGTTTGCCCCTACGTTTTAAATTTGGGATGGGTAAGACCATTCAACTCAAGCTCTCCAGTAAGAATCAAAGGATAAAGTATCTTTAGCTCTTGGCCAAGCACAAGCTTCAATTCAGAAAGGCATGTTCTTATATCACTAACCTTAAGAACCGCAATTGGAGTTGGAATTATTCCAAACACGAACTGAATTATCACTAAGCTATAGCAATAAAAATAATCCTCCACATTAACCAGGTAAGTATTCGGCCAAATTCAGTCGAGTCGGCCTAGTCAAAATTTGGCTCGGTTGGTCCTTCACAAAATTTAGTCGTATTTAGCGGAGTTCACCCCGACCCAAATTTGACCGCATTGGCTCAGTCAATCCCGGATGAAATTTGGCTATATTTGGCCGAGTCGGTTACAACCACAATTTGGTCGTATTAAGCCTAGTCGACTTCAGCCAAATTCAGTCTAGTCAGCCCGACGAAAATTTGGCCGAATATGCCACTGCTCAAATTTGGCAGTATTCGGCCTAGTCGGTGTAACACCCCAACTAATACTTGGTGCTACTAAATGTTGTTTACTTGTCTAATGTATCATTTACTTATGTAAGGGAAATTAATTTGTATTTTTTTCACAAATACCAGACTAAAAAAAATGTACATCACTTGATGCATCATTTGTTAAACATACATGATATTTATGGGAATAAAATGTTAACATACATATAGGTGTATGTAATAGAAGTTTGCTTATACTTTTGCAACCAACTAAAGATACTTCTTAGGTTTGAAATACATTACAAACAAGTTAAACTATATCAGTTGTAGCTTAAAATTAGTCAAGTAACATGAAAAGTTAAGCTAGACAATCTCATTGTTACATTCTAAGTCTCCATTTTCTTCCTTTGAAAAATAAAGAAAGTAAGGGTGAGTCTTTCCCTTAACTCTAAAACTTCATTATAACATTTCAAAACATGGTTATTTGAATAAACATTCAATTGAATGAAAAAAGTTCACAAAAAGTTTAAATCATCATAATATCATACCCAACCATGCCAAAAATATCAAAATCAAGTTAATCAATAAAATAATCATTTTCATATGTTTTGAATCTAGGATTTCAAAACCCTCATTATCAGTCTTTTAATAATCATATTTGTATAATTCTGAGTTTCAACTCATCAATATATTCATCTCATATTCTTTCTTTATATACATTGGGTCCCAAACACTACCATTAGATTTTTCTGAATCATAATGGTCTTATGCCAATATGGATAGTGCCAGTAGGCTAAACGTTCTCAGGGATACATGTACGTTATTCCACCTTCCTGGTCTTACAGTATAGTCAAGAGAAGTTTATTTTGACCATATAGAGAAGCTTGGTCGAAATTCCCATTGAAGGTAATTTCATGGTAGTTGCAAGGAGACTTGTTGACTTTCTAGAAGACTTGTTTTTACTCCAAAGTTTAAAATTCATATCTCTTACCACACTCATCCATTTGTAAATCCAAACAGTTAAACTAAATCCTTTTGTCTCTATAACATCTTGAACACATTTGAGCTCAATCGAACAGTTAATAAAACTGGAATCAAAATTTTACTATAATACCTCAAAACATGACGTTAGTGAAGCCAGTTCATCTTGTGAAAAATATTTCTCTAGCCACGGACCTCTAAATCTAAATCCAAACGGTCAAAGTTAAGAAATATGTCTTGAGAACTTTGTATAAAACTTTTATACCGATCCAACGGTTAACGTAACGGGAATAAAATATTTACCAAGGTAACTCAGAACGGGACAACATGTAGAGACCTAACTTTTACACTAAAGTGTCAGAGTTACTGTTCCTTGTATACACCTACAATTCAAAATCCCACAAGTCATATTGAAGAACTGTGTCTTAAGAATACTTTGTAAAATTTTCAGCCTAATCCAACGATTAATGAAGCCTTAATGAAAATTTTACTTAGGCAAGTCGAAAATAGGAAGTAGTTGCCACTAAAAGAAATTATCATTTACATTGTACAAAGGCCTTTGTCAATTTACTTATGAAATCATAAAATTACTTTACATTATATATTTAAATAAAAAATTTAAATATAATTAATATGAAATATAGGGTGTTACAATCGACCCTAGACAAAATTTGGTTGTTTCGGCAAAGCTAATCGTGGCCGAAATTTTGTAGTATTCAGCAAAGTTGGTCTTGGCCGAAATTCAGCCGAATCGCCCCCATACGAAATTTGGCCGTATTCATCTGCGACCAAAATTTTGTCGTATTCATCCGCGACTGAAATTAGGTTGTATTTAGCCAAGCCGACCCCAACAAAAAATCAGTCAAAGTTAATTGAGTCAGTCCCGACCAAAATTTGGCCAACTTGGCCTTGACCTAAATTTGGCCATATTCTGTTGAGCCCAAATTTGGCCGAATTTGGCTGAGTCGACCTAAACAAAAATTCGGTCGAATACGACCAAGTTGACCTCAACCAAATTTTGGCAAGCCCGGACCAAAATTTTGCCGAGTTGGCCACAACCGAACATCAGTCGAGTCCGTCTCATGTTGAAATTCAGTCGAGTTGGCCCCGACCAAAATTTTGCCAAATTCTATAGTGTCGACCCTAAGGATACAAGTTTTAAAAAATTCAATTTGAATTTCTTTTATAAAAATGGTTTTTGGATTTTGAACTTGATCCAAATATTTCGATTGGATTTAAATCTTGATCCAAATATTTGGATCTAGATTTTAAGAAACTCCAAACTATTTTCGTTGAGAAAATGAATTTTGATCGAAAATCTAATCCAATTATATGGATATAAAATGTATGTGGATTGGATCATTAAAAATCCAATTCATGACCACCCCTAACTCTAACCATATGAGCTATGGCATCAATTCATAAAAGCATCTTAATATACATATATATATATATATATATATATATATATATATATATATATATATATATATATATATATATATATATATATATATATATAT
>Ga0214545_1001223_pt1 | contig 47078 bp, 24 predicted proteins | sample CNSS4metaG_FD_160064 | JGI IMG/M metagenome (GOLD analysis project Ga0214545, IMG submission 160064) | Root nodule microbial communities from cowpea collected in UCLA plant growth center, Los Angeles, California, USA - CNSS4 | ecosystem: Host-associated > Plants > Roots > Nodule | place: USA... | reverse complement strand
GATCTGCTCCATTGTTTTCCAGTTCATAAGCATACCCCTAGAGTCGTGGTGTCCGTGGTTGCGGTTGAGTTCCTGTACTAGCATATTCCAGGTAAGGGAAGCTAGAACCCCCTTGTCTGGTGTGATTATGATGTGTGCCCTTTTAGTTTAATGATTTTCGAGTTTGATATATTGTCATGGATGTTTGGACTGGCTGGTTTTTCCTGTTTGGGATATGTTTATGTGTGTTGCAGGCGTGAACAATGGCAAACACTGATAATCTCGCCCAAACGAGCTTGCCTCGCCTAGGCGAGATGAGCAGAGGCTCGCCTAGGGCTTTCTGCGTGAGTTGTCGCTCAGGCGACCAAAACTCATTTTGAGCGAGCAGATGTCTCGCCTAGGCGAAAGGGATCTCGCCTAAACGAGATTACGCAAGGGCTACTGTCTTCCTTGTCGAGCTCTCGCCTAGGCGGAGGGGAGCTCGCCTGACCGAGAGTCATTCTCGCTTGAGCGAGACCCTCCAGCCTGAGCGAGGAGCTGGGCGAGGATGCATCCCGAGTTGTTGTTCTCTTTGTGCTTGGATGTTTAAAGTATGCTTATATGGGTTATTGTATGATGGCTTAATGGGAATGAGTATGCATGATTGAGAGGGGATTATTTGTGGGGGATTGTGAGCTTGGCATGATTTCTATATGAGTTATACATGAGAAGTTAGATACATATATATGTGCGTGTGGTCACAAATTTGGCATGAGCAACAATGGACCTTGATGGTTGGTAAACCAGTGGCATGGTATTGGTATGAGAGGAAGCATTTTACTGATGATTGGTAATGACGAGTTGGTGTTGATTTAACCGTGAGAAATGAGGATTGGTTATGGATGTTGGTATGAAATTTTATGTGTAATGTATGTGTAAATTCTTGGCTGTTTATATATGTTGGTCTGTGTCAGTGCGTAATTCCTTGGGGTCTCTAGGTGAGACTTTCAGGGTCGCGCTTCAGTGGTCGAGACGTAATTCCATGGCCTCTGTTAGTGGGTGTCCATGGTGGTGCTCCATCTATATGGTCTGGTAAGGATTCAAGGTAAGGTTGCATCCTGACACTCTAAGTAGTCAATTAGTCTCAACGGACTGACTCCTGTGGTGAGAGTAGCAGGAGGCCTGAAATTCATTAAGGCTAACCTTGTGTGTGAGGGAAATTGATTCATTGTAACACTTGTAACACTTAGCTCGGGGGTGAGCAGCTCGGGGGTGAGCAGAGGTATCCACCACAAGTGCAAGCATCCGCTGAATTCGACCAGGCTATATGTATCCGGATGAGTCGAGTCTTAATGTATTGATTGAAGGGTCATAACATGCTTGGGTGATAGATGTATATTGTATATGTGTATACTAAACTATGAAGGTACATTTGATTGCATGATAAAAATGTTGTTGGCTCTAGCTTACCCTTTTCTTGTTGGTTGCTTTGTATGTTGTTCTTCTATCTTCGCGATGATCATCAATTTTATTGATGGGAGCAGATGCAAGAGGTAACCGTGGTCAACAAGGGAGAGACGAATCCGCTGCTTAGCCTTCTTGGGCTAGACCTTCTGTCCTTCTTGGGCTATCTTTAGGGCTACGGCCCATGTACTTGTCCGCCTTTATATCTCTCTAGGATTCCAGTAAACTGTTTAACATGTTTCCTTTATTTTGGTGGCATCACGGTGTGCCTTGGTTTGTAAGGCGTTATGTTTAAACTCTAGGACTGCATTGTTATATTATAATTGTGTGACGTTTCTTTAATTACGCGCATTAATTAAATGGGACGTTACACATTACTACGAGTTTTGCTTAAGGTAATTATAAAAAGTAAATTAGACTGATTAAAATCATGTCTGGACCATGCAACTAGTCTTATTTGACACGATTTACCTAAATTTGTATATTTTTTTTTAAAATTGTCCATTTTGATAAATTAAAAAGTATAAATTGCATCAATTTAGTAAAAAATAAAAAGTTTCTAACTATTTTGTTTATTAATGGAAATTAAATGCATATACTGTAAAATCCTAGAAAATGGTATTAGTATTTTAGAAGTGATAGTAGTTTAAAAATAGTGAGACTCAGTTATTTTAATATTAAAAAAGGTTTTAGTATAAATAGAATTATTATAAATGAGTTTCATTATTTTAAAACACATTATCTCTTTAGAAACCACTTTTTTAGAGCTCTCTGACTTCTCTATAAAAGTTCTGTCTTTTCGGTTGTCTGATTGAAGAACCGAGACCGTATGATTGATCCTCTCAGTGAGCTCTTCAATTTGGATCGATCTCTGTTCGTGTAAGTTAAGTTTTTGCTATCTTTTTGGTTTTTTCTATTTTCTATTGCATGTAAGCCCTCTTTCGCTGGCATGTGTCGTTTTATTTATCAATATGAGTCTTTGCTGATCAATGATCATAATGATATGTCCTGATCATTCTTGCGATGTTTCTATGTGTAGATAAAGCATCCTGTGGAGTTAGAGACGTTTGACGTTTATAGAATTGTTTAAGCAGGATACCAGGTAAGGGAAACTAATGTCTATTATGTCTCACAAACCTGTTAGGAATGTTATTATATGATTATTCTGTAATTGACTGATGTGTTTGATTTGTGAATTGAGTTGTGATGTTTGAAAACGATAAATGCTTAGGTTTTATATGTTGTTTGAGAATAATCGTATGCTATGGGTGCGATGAATGCAATTGGTGTGAATAATTTCATAGCATTAATGTTTGATACTCGAATGGTCTTTGGTGGAGGTTTTGAAGTTGTATGGACTGGTTGAATAAGTATAATTTTGCTTAAATAAGTTTTTGTAGAATTATGCAGATTTGCTTACTCGTTGGGGGAGCCTACTCGTTGGGCGAATGAGTTGATCTGCAAAATTATACAGAACACTAATCTGCAGAATTATGCATATTCGCATACTCGCTGGGCGAGTGCTACTCACTGGGCTAGCACGAGCCAGTGGCTGGGCTAGTGCTACTCGCTGGGCGAATTTCCAAGTTAGGAACTTCTAGACCCGTACCAGTGGCTGGGTAAGTGGTACTAGCTGGGCGAGTGGTACTGTAACATCCTTAATGAATATTACTAATTTTTAATAAATAAAATTCCAATTAAAATAAATATCGCATTGATTATAACGATTTCCCAAAAACGCGAGAAATTTAAAACCATAACTGGTACCATACATAGTCCGAATGTACAATATCGCTAAATAGAAATGTTATTAAAATTCATCATAAAAATATTTACATCAAAATCGAAACAATAAATTTCCTTTCAAAATCTCAAGTAGCCCATGCTCTCCGTCTTTAAGCATCTCCTGGCTCACCTGTCACATCATCTGCTCCCGGATAACAAATTATCCGGTCATCGCCAAACACACACAGATAGGATGAGCTATGCACAATAACAATATAAACAGATATATGAAGTAAATATGTTTCCCAACCCAAAAATACATAATTAAAATCCTCATACTTTCCAAATCACCCAACCCTGACCTCATAGTCCTTCATGAGTCATATGTATGAACTAGTCTTGGGACTTCCCTGTGCTCCCACGAAACTAACTCATTCGTGGTCCAACCCTATGAGCCTATCCTGCTCATAGTCCTGCCCTACAAACTCCTTGCCCGTAGTAAAAACATCCAAGTCTCATAACTTGGACCCTGGCATGCACACAATCACCATATTATGGACTCCTCGCCCAATAGTAGCCGACGAGAACATCACAGTTCCCTGCCCATCGTGCGCCCGACACATGCAATCACCATACTAAGGACTCCTCGCCCATTAGTAGCCGACGGGAACTCAACCATTCCATGCCCATCATGTGTCCAACCACCGAGCACATCTCAGACCCCTATTGGACTTAGTCCTTCAAGCCCAAACACCACCCACATGCATATACATCCTATCCTTAGCATAAAACAACCAAAACGCACTCACAAGCACATGTAAAACATAGCAACTCGCATCAACTTGCTTAAGCCAGGGACACCCGCCCAAGCTAAGCCTTTAGCCTCGCTTAGGCTAGCTCACCTCGCCTGAGCAAGTTTAAAACAGTGAGCACAACACGTTATCTCGCTTAGGCGAGATCCCCTCGCCTAGACGAGATCATCCCTCGCCCAAACATTCAAATCAGTCTCGCCTGAGCTACGAATCACCCAAAAGCATCACACAGGACCACGATATCTCGCTTAGGCGAGGTCGTCTCGCCTGAGCGAGACCAGACTCGCTCAACACACTAAACTCCTCGCCTGAACGAGAAGTCGCACTCAACATGAGCACCCTTCCTTACGATCTCGCTTAGGCAAGCCACTCTCCATTCGCCTAGGCGAGAAACGCAGCACATGGCCAAAAACGAGGTTCTGCAAAAACCACATTTACCTTACCCAAAACCCTCATTGTTGACACCCAAACATGCAAGACTCTCCAGAAACATCAATTTACCCCAAAATTCCCAATCACATAACCAGATTTAGTAAAAATAAAGCTTAAGTTTTGTCTACTAAGGTTTGAACTTGTGACCTTCCACTCATAAGACCAAAGCACAACCATTATGCCGATTCTCATTTGGTGATATACACAGTTCAACATAAGTTTACATTACAATCTCCATACTCTTACATATTATTAAAAATCAATCATAAAATAACAACATATAATTGACATACATAGGACTCAAACCCAAGTCCTCTCACAAAATCAAAGTACTCTCAACCACATGAGCTAGCACTTTTCCACGTCACATTAAACAACAATTAATGCCATAAAGGCGCTTTCTACCCGTATTTATTAATTAATTAAATATTTAATTAATTAATTTTCACGGTCTTATAGGTACTAGCTGGGCGAGAATGGGCCAGTGGCTGGGTGAGTGCTACTAGTTGGACGAGTGAGTCAGAACCTGAAACTTGTATTTTTGAGTTAAATTGGGTGGTATTTTAGTTATCATAGAAGCTTTGTAATTATTATGAATGATGAGTATATGGTGTGAGATTGTTTATATGAGACTGAGTTGAGATTGGTTGATGCTAACCCAAGGAGGATTAGTAGTGATTGTGGTAGTGTATGCATTGAGGTAGGGATTGTCTTGGCAGTTATTCTGACCCTCTAATAACCATCCATTCAAATTCTCAAGTAGAGAGGAATGGGGTATGTGGTAAGAGGAGCAGGAGGTCGTAGCCTAGGGATTTTTCCTTGACCATAGGTGTTAACAAACTTACCTTGTATGTGGTAGAGTTTTCACTCTTAATCTGTCGCTCTATAGAGCATGAGATGCCACTACAAGTGCAGAACTGACTAGATCCGACCGCAATGCATGTATCCGGATTAGTTGAGTCGTAGTTTATAAATATATGTATATGGATATTTGTTTGTCTGTAGTTGTTAGATATATTAATTTTATATGGTTTAATAAAATTCTTTAAAAGTCATTAGCTTACCCTTCTTCTGTGTTTCTGTCTTGTGTTGTATGTTTTCCTTTTGCGATGATCACCCATTCAGTGGGAGCAGTGGTGGTTGCAGTTTCAGAGGCACCTGTGGAGGTTGAGGAGCCATATTTTAGGTCGGAAGGAGGTCTCAGTGGGGATTTGTTGTAAGTGGTTAGCTTGTGTTTAGAGTTAGAAATGTTTGGTATGTATAATTGATATATTTATATAGTCCGATCATTTGTAAGACTGTATTAATATACTTTATACATTTGTTTATTTGTTTTGAACACTAAGGTGAAATATCCTATTTTATTAGTTTTAAGCTGTTAAAATTGGAATGTTACACATACATAAAAGTACAAAAATTACAACAATTCTGACAGACAGGTAAGGTAGTCCCTTTCTTACCCTTTAGTGTTATTTGGAGGAACATTGATTTTTTTTTTCTCTACAAATTAACTTAATGGTATTTGCATGTGTCGTTAACTAACATCTCATCATAGATTTAACTGACTTTACTAATATATTCTTTTGATCAATATTGTTTTAATTCAGTGTCTAGATGAGTACAGTAGAAAATATTTATGTAAGTTATTATGAAAGTTAGTTCATATTTTTACTAGCAACTTGTTTTCCAATAATAACAACTTAGTTCTACTTTTTGTAATTAAGATAAGAGAATATTTTATATAACTTTACTTAATTATTTAACTTATTTATATTTATTTATGAAACTTTAAAAAACTACGAAAGAAATTTCAAATTTAATAGAGCATAATTTCATAAATCAATATTTATTTTCTCTTTTGAATTAAAGCTTGTAATGCTTTTATATTTTGACTAAATTGAATGTTATGTCTTGTATAAGTAAACCTTTATTACTTGGTTGGACAGTCATTTCCAAAGCTTATACTTTCAACAACTTACTGATAAATGTTCTACCTTTTTATACATTTGACGTTTAATTTTTTTTTTCCAGAGCCACTAGAGTTTGGTTCCTAATAGAAGCCATAATGTCATGTCTTGTTCATCTAATAGAAAGATAGATCCTTCTTCCACGATAAAAGAATGAAGAAGTTATACATGTCAGATCGGCACAAATGCAACACAAAATAATATTTTTTAAAAAATATAAAAATGAATGAATCGAGTATATAAATGAATGAAAATTTTAATTTATAAGTTGATTTTAATAAATTTGAAGTCTATTTCTTAATATAGTATCAGAATATAGTCTATAATTTATCTTAATGAAATTATTGTTTGTTGAATCTATTATTGTTTGTTGAATCTATTGTTTCATTTATTATTGGACTGTTATGAATCAGCCATTAATGTTTAATTTCACATCTGAGATCTGAGATGTATATATATCTACATGAGGAGAGATATATTGAAAATCTCACATCAGGATTAAAGATAAAATTAAATTAAAGTATATAAGTGAATGTAAATCTCAATTTATAAATCAATTTTATATGATTGAATTTAATTTAAAATCTACTTAAAAAATTTGAAATTCAAATTCAAATGAACATGAGAAAATTTTCTAAGACATAGGTAAATCTATTTTCTAATGATCATTTTGATTGTTGTAGCATATTCTTGACAACATTCCAGAGACTGAGATCACAGTGCCACAAATTTCCAATACTCACATCTCGGCCTTCGGGAAAATAGAGCCATTAGCCAAAATAATAATCGAGAAAAAAAAGAAGCAAATAATGTATGGGCCGAAATAAAAGAACCAAAAGTGGGGCATAGCATGGGCCAACGAAAGGAAGTCCTTCCCCTCATTATTCAAACAGAAGTTTAAGACCCAAAATGTGTTTTCAACTTGGTTCACGCATTCCTTGTACACTCGCGTGTGGTTTCATCTCACAGTGCTGAATTGAAATGTGAAGAAGGCTTCACACTCGTAACAGAAAACGAAACCCAAGGAGCATATGTCAGACTTATGTGAGAGAATAATATATCAATATCATCTCCAAAGACGACGTCGTTGAGGTACGCCTTCTAAATTCTCATTCTTTTGCTATAATCCAATGATTATGGCTTCCCTTTCGATTGTAGATACTTTCACAATCACTTCTTCAAGCCTTAATTTGAACCCAACTGAATTTCTGGAACTCCAAATTATATAGGAAGTTCTTTTTTTTACCCTTGCGATTCTCGCATAATAACAGGGTCCCAGGGTATAAAATAGCAAAGAGGTGTGTTTGTTGTACGTAACATTGTTTTCGGTTTGTTTTGTTTTTCTGTCAAGTATTCTGTTGAGGAAATGTTATTAGGTTATTTCTTTTAAAGAACATTGTAAAATCTTGAGAGATGCATAACGTTTTTTTTTCTGTTACTTGTTCTTTACTCTATGAATTTTTACTTTTTACATGATATGAAACTGCGTTTTCATTCGGAGCCTTCATTCAAAAGCCTAAATTTGAAATTCAGTGCAATAGAAATTCTATGCAAACCTTTTCTGTGAGCTTAAAATGAAAAACAAATGTTTAGTTTGGATTAATTTTAAGGAATTGATTGTTATGTGGGCTTTTACACTTTTTCATGAAGGTAAAAAAAAAATCTTTGAAAAATGAGCTAAACTAACGTGTAAGCGAATTCCATTATGAAACTGGGTAATTGGTTATAGAAATATTATTTTGGATTTGTGTGCTCTCAGATAGGGGTTTCAGCACAAGATGTCTCTCCGAATAAAGGCAGTGGTAGATAAGTTTGTCCAGGAGTTGCAGGAAGCGTTGGATGCTGATATTCAGGATAGGATCATGAAGGATAGAGAGATGCAAAGTTACATAGAAGAGCGTGAACGTGAGGTTGCGGAACGTGAGGCTGCTTGGAAGGCTGATCTTTCTCGTCGTGAGGTATCTACTAATTACCCATTTCTCTCATATTTGTAATCTTTTTAATTTTTCTTACTTTAATGTGCTCCCTCCTAATGGGATAAGACTGTTGCTATTGTAATAAAGGTTGTGATGTTTGAGAGTCCATGTGCGTGTTGATTTTTCTGTGTAAAGGTCTCAAACACACTTTCTTTTCAAAGATACAATGTGTTACTTCTCAGTAATTGAAGCTTTGGAACGTGAGCCAACTAAATGCAACATATCCAAATACTCTCTCTCTTTGTTAATCACGTAGCTTCTCAAATTCTGAACTGTAAAATTGATCGTTATGTTCTTCTAAAAGATAATATTGAAAAGACCTATTAACAAAATACTCTTTCAACACATCAATAATTTAACATTTTAACTTCATAATAAAGCAAAATAGAAAATCACAATGATAAAGTTTCATAATACATTAGTACTAAATAAGATCAAACTACATAAACGATCAAATCATATATAACTTTATATAAACTCGACTTATTAAAGTGATAACATTTTAAAAGGGAGTTAGTTTCTTCAAATAATTTGAGTTTCCAGTAAAACGTTTTCTGGGGCCAATGAGGGCAAAATTTCAAACTCACTTCTTGATTTCAGAGTTTTCTCGAGTTTGTTTTTTAATGAATAATTCACTCATTTTACCTGCCTGGAATTGTAAGAGTTTACTTAAAAGTTTGACAACCATGGTTGTAATGTGCATTCTACATTACCTTTCACATAGACTCTGAATAACATCATACCATTTTTGAGAAAGTGAAATTTAAGTCTAACTTAAACTCACAACTTATTTCTAAAGTGATTTCTAAGAAGAGATTTGTACTCACTTATTTACTATAATTTGGTTTTATATCTAATCTATGTAGGCTCTTTAACACACTCCCACATGCCGAGATCTGAACATCTCAGGCGTGAGATTAAACTTGAGTAGGATAGGCTCTAAACAACTTTAATACTGCCTTAAGAAAGTGGAATTCAAGTCTAACTCAACATCACAAAATTGGTTCAGTAAGGTGAGGTTTCCACCATAATTTGGCTATATTTCTAATCCATGTGGGATATCCAACATATACATGATGAATAACTATAGACTTCCTCTCAACTTTTGTTTTTGGTTCAAGTGAGGACTGACTACAAAGGTGGGCATTGGAGTAAGTCCAGAGGGGCATGGGAAGGGGATGAACTGCATTACAGGGTTTGAACCCATAGTATGTGTCCTACAGCCTGACCTGTGTCATTGGGACACTCCCATAGCTATGCTTCTGTTAATTTTTACATATAAGAATTGTCTTTGTTATGCAAACATCTGAGAAAGTTGAACCCAAATTATTTTGTTACTGTTGCTGCAAGACTCTAGTAGTACTTTGCACAATAATCAATAAAAGATGCCAATGATTGTAAAATACTGTTTATGGTTGATCAGATGAAGTGAAAGAATACTGTTGTTCCTAATTTAGTTTTATTGATAAAACTCTGATTACCTTCCTTTTATCAGCTGAGCATGGAAATGGCTGTGCATGAATTATGGCTTATATTTTTAGGTAGGTAGTTCTCAATGTCTAAAAATAAACAAAAAATATGGAAATGTTAACTGTGTTCTACACTTCTACTGGGCATGGAAATGGCTTTGCATGAATTATGGCTTAAATTACTAGGTAGTTCTCAATTCGTCTAAAAGTACATAATTTTTTAAACAAGTCGTTCTTAGATTTTTGTCTCAGTAGTAGTTCCCTTTCCTAAATTTTCTGCTAGGCCCCTCTGGTATTTTTATGCAAGATCTGTGATAGCAATGTGGCAATGCCAATTTCACTTGACTTTTGACAGAAATCCTATTATGTGACATATGACCTACATTTAATCACGATGTAGCATTTCATTTTATTTTCCTAATTTCTAAATTGTGAGCTTGCGGTACACCAGTGAATATCTCATCTCTTCTTTTGGTGAATAATTGACAAAGTGAAATGCAGTAGATTAATTTGAAGTTGATGATACATTGATATTGATGCAATTTCAGTGAACTGCTTCTGAAATTGAAGAAAGGAAGCAAACTGGCCTTTAGACACTTGAAATTATACAAGGAAGTGATTTTTTATCTAAAACAATGTGAGGTTGATTATTTTGAGTATTTTGTACCAGATACATTGATATTGACAAATTTTAGTCAAATGCTTCTGAAACTGAAGAAAGAAAGCAAAGTGGCTTTTAATCATGTTTACGGAGAAATTATTCTTTATGTATCACAATCTGAATAAATGAAGCTTTCCAACCCCCAAATTTCTGTGTTTGACACATAATGAACCCCTTAATAGGAGTTATGACTCAATTAATAGAAATGATTCTTTATGTATCACAATCTGAATAAATGAAGCTTTCCAACCCCCAAATTTCTGTGTTTGACACATAACGAACCCCTTATTAGGAGTTATGACTCAATTAATATTTTGGAACAATTCTAAATATAAACAACAATCCCTAAAACTTTAAGCTAGAGATAACAAATATAACTAAAACTTTTGCTTCATGGTTGCAAGAAGCAGACTAAATATATAGTGTAAGAATTTCAAAAAAGGGTTAAGCAGTAACTTAAGTAGCTGACTTGTAAGGTCTTATATACTATTATTTGACTTCATCTCTAGTCCATATGAGATCTTTAACACATCCCTCACATCAAAGAATGAACATTTCCAGTGAAAAATTAAATATTTGTGGGTGAGTCCTATAACAGATGACATAACAAGCTCGGGAGAACTTTGATACCATCTTATGAGTCTTTTAACAGATGACATAACAAGCTCGGCATGACTTTGATACCATCTTAGAAAGTGGGGATATAAATAACTCAGTCTCATAAAATTGGTTTGTAAAATGAGATTTGCAGTCCATTTAACCTTACTTTTAGTCAATGTGATCCTCAATAATCATCTGAAATCTGAATCATGTTCTTCATATTAGATCTGAAGTTGAAATTCCTTTGCCCTAGGAGTCTACCTTTGGCATATTGTTTTAGTGATTGTTGTTCTTGCCATCAATTCATCAGATGACACCAGAGAAGCCCCTCTGCAAAATGTTTCTTCCTTAGACTTGAGCGTTATATTTTCAGGCATTTCTACTCTACACCACACTTCTTTTTACGTCTTTAATGACTGATAACATGTTTCAGACACGTTCCTGGGACCTAGTTTATGTTTTGTGAAGATATAATGTGCTACATCATTCAGTGGCCTATTTTACGTTTTGTGAAGATGTGTGCTACATTATTCGTCAAGCATAAATATTGTTTCATTTGGGAATATGAAACAAAAAAGATTGAAATTGACCGAACAATCTAACAATATTTCTATTTACCAAAAAAAATATCCATTGTATGAAATTTCCATTTATGACCCTGCAATTAAAGAACAAAAAATCAGACATCTTCACTGTCCTCAATTTTTGAATGTTCCAGGCTGAGATTGCCCGACAAGAAGCAAGGCTGAAGATGGAGAGAGACAATCTGGAGAAAGAGAAAAGTGTTTTGATGGGAACTGCGTCAAATCAAGATAACCAAGATGGAGCTCTTGAAATTACTGTAAGTGGTGAAAAATACCGTTGCCTCAGATTTGCCAAGGCGAAAAAATAAGGCTTTGCTGCGGTGACAAAAAGGAAATCTATGATCTTCATTTCTGTACCTCCCCTGAAAGAGGACTAGTGCTGCCGAGGAGCCCACACGAAAAGCCAACCTGAATTTATGCACCTCTAGGAACATTTATTGAAATCAAACTGTTCAGTGGTGGTTTACAATTCCTGTTGTGATAGTGTTTTATGACTTGCTCAATTATTTTATTGATTTTTTCTTGTGATGATGTTGATGCTTTGTTTTGCTGAAAATACAATTTTGGCTTTATAATTAATTCTCAGAGGATTGTACGCGAGGAGATATCAGTCTGAAGTATCTATTGAGAAAAAATGACAATCAGCCAAGATGGTTTTGACAGCAGAGTGCATGGTTTCTGGGTCATGAAAAGGAGTGCAGAAGAGCAAAAAAAAGGCCCTAATGCATATTTTGATGGTGAGAAAGAAATTGAGTACCAAAGAAAATAAACGAAGGGAATACAAAAGAAAAGAAAAAAGAGTGAAAAATAAAATTGTTTAGATGATTTGAAAAAGAATAAAAATGAGTAAAAAGAAAGATGATTTTATTTGTTATTAATAATTTGTGTTATTATTTATATATATATATAAAATCTTTTGTTTACCCCTACTTTCAGCACAAATTCATGTCCTTGCACCCCCTGCTAACAATAAATAGGCTAAAGCAAAGTAAACAAAGGTTAAAGGACATTATTAAAAAGATTCCATAATTAATTTGCGTGTCACCTATAGGGGCAACAGGCTAGTTTTGTTTTATTAATTAATTAATTGTAGTTACCACCCATTCAAATGTTGTGCAGAAAAGTCTTGTGTGAAGCAGGCTACAACATTTTTTTTCATTGAAAAAAACCGGGGAAAATAGGTAGGATTTTTGCACTTTGGGGGCCCATTGCCGATCAAGTTATAACTTCAAAGATGAAAAAAAAGAGAGTAAAAGATAGAATAAGTTGAACATTTTTAACTAGATACAAACAATTTTTTCCTTCACTTTTACAGGAACTTTTTGTTTACTTTTTTCCAAAGCCTAAAGTACTCACAGTTAAGTTTTTTTTTTTTCTGTGGAGAATCACAATGGCTGCCCAACTTATGTTTTACTAAAGTCACCTTTGGAACAAGTTGCAGATAATTTAAGGTAAGCCTGGTAACGAGACAACATAGTTAATGATTGTCTTGTCACTCTCATGCGCATGCTATGGATTCTTTCCTATACCAAATTCTCAGGCAACATGGCAGCACAAAAATCAGTCAAGTCAGTTTTCTTTTTCCAGATGTCAACCATGGTCGACACTCCTCACCAAATTTCAATATTAATTATTATCCAGTCTGGCCAATCTTGAAATTCAATACATCCGATTCATTCTTGCGAAGACGAACAAAACCAAATTCTGATTCAAATTATTCTGTGTTTTAGTTTGTACAGTCACCACATCATTAAAGTTTAATTAAAGGATAACAAGAAAACAAATCCAATTGCAAAACTAGGATCTGTTTAAACTGGGAATTTTCTTATATTCGATATATGGTGAAAAACAAATAGAATAGCATCAACCAATAAGAATATCATATGTACAGCTTAGCCCTTTTTTCTCTATAGCCTATCCTGCTCTAAACCATTCTCTTTCCCCTTTTCTTCAGCCATAATCAAATTCCTCCTTTTATTTGTACAAACTATAGTTGAAACCATGAAATTATTAGAGATTCATTTTATCAATGAAACTCAATACAATCACGATGGAAACAGCCCTGAAAGTGGAGCATGTTTAGAATGGTGTTGACAATGGCTTGAGGTGTCAAAGTAGCATCAACTTTAAGTATTCCTTCGCAGTCATCAATCTTTAGCAAATCTAACTGAGATTGCAGAAGTGATGCAGGCATATAATGTTTTCCTTCTGCAGCTCTGGCACTAACTCGAACACTCAGCACTTCAGCAGGAGCATCCAACAAAATGAATTTAACAGGACTTGCATAAGTCCCCCATTTATAAGCAGGGTAACCTGATCTAAGCATTTCTCTATATTGATTCTTCAAAGCAGAACAACCAAGAATCAGACCCTTTTCATTATCCAAGTATTCATTTATGACATCACGTAGTGCTTCAAGCCATGGCATCCTGTCTTCATCTGTGAGTGGGATTCCCTTTCTCATCTTTTCTGTTGTATTGGAAGAAATGAGATGAAAACAAAACAAAATGAGAAAAGAAATGAGAAAACAGATAGAAACAGTCCTTGTGCGTAAACCACACACACACCTTTGTTTAATTCAGAGTGAAAATCATCAGCATCAAGATACTTATACTGTATTTCTTTCTCCAGCCTCCGACCTATTGTTCTGTAAACACATAACCAATAAAAAGTGTTAACCAATCACTAGCAACAGAAATATTCAACAATGATCATCTCTTTCTATAAGTTTGTATACATAAACACTTTCATGCCTTCTGATTGATGCTGTCTTTCACATTCTAATGTCAATTTATTTCTGATCCCCAAAGATTTATAACAAAAAACAGAGAAAAAAAAAGAATGTTCAGTGATTCTCGGGAAAACAAATATACGAAAACATCAAACAGATTGAAAATTAGTAAAAAATTTTAATGTAATCCAAAAATGAAAACTGAATATGAAAACAGCACCACCATAACAACAAAATGTGTAAAAAAGAAAAAGAAGAAGCTTACGTCTTTCCAGCGCCACTGACACCCATGATAACGATAACTGCACCTGTTTTGCATCCCAGATATGAATTCAGTCTGTGCAAATAAGAAAGCAAAAACATTGAACAAGAGAAAAAAAAATGGTGAATCGTTACCATCTTTTGAAGCCATATTGATCTATCTGGGATTGGTAATGAGAGATACGAAAAAATTGTTGAGAGGTTATGTGTATATGAAACAATTGAGACGTGAAAAACAGAGCGAAAGTGCAAGACTTATATATGCAGGAAGGTAATTTGTGATGAAGGTCGCAATCACATTGAATTCTGAGCAGAGTCACCTCACGCGGTTTGAACTAAATGGTAATAATATAAAAAATAATAATAAAAATGTAACGTGTTAGAATTTGGAATGTTGTATGTGTTGTTGAAGTAAGATGTGGAGAGTGAGTAGGATCCGAGTCATTGCATTGGGACGTCTCAATCCAAAGCACCTGCAACTTACTCTTTTCAAACTCGGTTGCCTCTGATTGTGACAACAACCAAAATCAAACTTCTAATTTTCTTTATTTCTCTTATACTTTTTTTAGTAACAAAAATTACAGATATAGAATAAAAATTTAATTTTACTATTTTTTTTATATTTTATTAACAATTAATGTCTTTAGTTTAATTTTTAGTAATTATCATCCGTTTATGGGAAATAATGTTTGTAACGTTCCGAAATAATTATTATTTGATAAAAAAATGAAATTATTTATTTTTATAATAAAATTTGTTTAGAAAGAACATATAAGTGAATAATTTTTAGATATCGTTACGAATCATAAAATTTGATGACATTGAACTATGATAACTAAGTACTTTGAGGTCATTTTAGACAAATTTATCGAGATCATTTCGGACTTAACATGGGTAATAAATATATGTTTATACTCATTATTTTTTAGAGGGTGAAGTCATTCTAACTCTTCTAAACTCATGTAGAGAATGAAATTTAGGTGACAAGAGTTGAAGGAGATTCCTATAACAGGATTAGTAATTAAGGGAACACCATGTTGACCATGCTGACAATGTTATAGTGAGTTAACCTTATCATGAAAGAATAATTTTAGAATTGGTAAATTTGGTCCGATCGTGATATTGTACTGCCAGGTTACATGACAAGTGCAAGACTTCATAAATATTCAACTAAATGCATAAATATTTTAGAATTGAGTCTAGGTCATGTTAGTGTCTTAATGAATAGTAGTTGTGATTGAATGATATTATGTTATATACTAGATGGATGAATTAATATGTTGTTTGAGCATATAAATGATTAAAATTTCATTAGTTTACCCTAAGTATTGTATTGTGTTGTGATTTTTATTTTGATTTTAAATTAAAAAAGTAAGTTAACGAATCATTGAACCAACCTGTCTCGATTTATCTTTACTCGTCAATTAGAGAGATGAGACGGGCCAAAGCGGTTTCATCTTAATGTAACATTGAATAGCACATGATTTCTTACACCATTTAATGAAACCTTTCTTGAGTAGTTGAGTAGCACACGATAAGTTCAAGGGAGATCACTCAATTAATTGTTTTCGATCTTACCAATTGGAACGATGAGTACATATTTCACTTTTGATTAATGCTACATATACAAGACGTGCGTATTGTTTGTATCGTTTAATTGTATTTGGTTTTATTTTATTTTGCTCTTATCTAAGAAATTTGATGGGTGCATGAAAAAATTTGATGGGTGCAGGAAGAAACAACCCAAATCCTATCCTTGCAATTCATTTGCAAAATTTTAAGAACTCGGTCAGAGAAGAGAATGTTCATATCATTACATGGCTATTACAAATGTTGATAAACTTCCTAATGTGACAAATCACATTGCCAGCACACATGATATTAAGAACAATAGAACATGATCGAACAAAAAATTCTATTGTATAAAATATAGCATGTTTCAGTTGTGATCAACACTAGTGTTTCGGAATACAACCATCTACAATAACAAAAACAACATGTCTACCATTTTTCTTGCTAACTGAACAATTTAATATTATCTTAATGCAGCTATAAAGTCACGCTAATTGTCTATATGTTATACAGAATTCGTCTACTTGAACAAATGGGCAAGATCAGGATCATCCAAATCCACATCCAACCATCCATTTAACTTCATATATTCTACATAATGATCTGGCGGCTGCACTGGGCGAGCACGTTTGGGAGTAAAGCTGTGAATTCTTGCAAGGTCTTTGGCAAGCCATTTAACATATGTCTGGTCCACTGGAGGAACAATTTTAAGTAATATTATGTCATTCTTTTCTTGCTTCTCCGGTTTGTCTCCCCTGACAAATTTGTTTCCCATGACAAATTAACCTGAATGAAGATTTTTGAAAAATATGAGTTGCACAAGGTATTTGAGTGTAACTAGCTGAGGTGATGTATACTGCAGTTATTAAACACTGAAATCGACATGTTTAGTTAGCATGTGCTCATAAATAAAGCTTGTGAAGAGCAGAAGCAGCAAGCAGCACTAAAATTTCTTTGGTCCTGTTTTGAATGAATTGTTTCGGTCAAGTACATACAGGAAACGTGCTTATCATAAAAGCATTAATGTTAAAAGCTACTTCTCAACAAGTTGTTTTGGGCTTGGATGTACTCTTGCATGAGTACGTAAATGATAAGTTCTGCTAGGAGATTTTTTAACAAAAGCTTCTCTTTGATGAAATTACTAAAAGGTGCATATTTGAAATTACAGTATCAAATGCAGAAAAGTTAATAACCACAAATTTAATAATTTTACAAAGTTTAGGAAACATACAACAACATAGAACATCCAAAATTATCGCAAATTGGTTTATGAAAGACATGGTAATGAAGAAACACATGAGAGTGCATTGCCTCAACCGTGGAAGTTGATCTCTATAGTTATAAACATAGTTGATACAGAGTGACCTTGTATGGACAGTGTCAACCATGCATAAAATGTTAAAACCAACTATTCCTCTCCTTGACCCAACAATTGAATCTGTCTGCTGGAAAAAATTCTCATACAGTTTAATATCGCAGTCAATAAGCCCACTAACCAGTTTCAGTAACAATACTGTAGCTTCTGGTTCCAAAGTCATTACATACAACTCGTATTGTAACTGACACCTTCAACTACCTCTCGTTGCTAAACTGAGCAACAAGCATTAACCACACAGTCTATAAATCAAGGGAACAGTTTCTTGGCTTACATATTTATGCTGCTTTTTTCATCTCCAAGGCAACACTACCAGGACTTTTGGTTTTACAAAAGAAGTTAGTATAATGTAGATAACTTTTTTTACATAACATATCATGATTCTCAGACAAAATTTTCCTAGTTTCTTTCGTTCTGTTTCAACTCCCCCAACTCAAAAATCAACAGAGGCAACTACTTTATATTATTAGTGAACACTTTCTTCAAAAACAACTTGTCAACATAGGTTCCACTATTCACCATTAAAATGTTTTTGAACTGAAGGTTGGCATAAAAAGAAAATTAGTCTACCATAAGCATTTACATCAGAAATAAACAAAACTGGTTTGAGTATTAGCCATTTCTAAGGGTGGCAGGTGGCATGAGATAACTCATAGTACTCTCACGCACATTAGTGATTTCTTGAATGTGGAATCAAGGTTATAACTTATAATCCTCGTCTTTTCCTCCTAATAAATCATTAATATGAAAAAGACGGGAAAAAATTATGCCTAATGCAACGTCTCACAATTACTCAGAAGACAGAACAGAGGTTCAAAAGCTCGCTCCCATAAACTCCTATAGCAAGAACAAAAATAATAATGAGTGAGACAGAATCATAATTATACTTTTTGGAAAAACCCAAATCCAAGTCCTAACCTAAGTCCCTCTTTCTAAAAACACAGAATAGTTCAATTCCAACCAAATAGCAATATGGTAATTCATAACCCCACAATCACAAAATGCAAAAAATATGCGTAGCAAGCCACACAACGAATTTAACAATTGAAAACAAATAAATGAATGAAATAAAGATAAAACTAAAATTACAAACACTAACATTCTCAGAAGCAGTAATCAAATTGGAAACTTAGCAAGAAAAGTTAATCGCATTGGAACATACCTACCTTCGCAGATGGTTCGACGATAACTGGTTCCGAATTATACAGTTGATTCAGAGATGGATAATATAACGACGAAAATGGCTCATCTGCGCCACAAGTTCACTGGTACCATTATTTTCCTGCGATTTATTAAATAGTTTTCAATTCTGTATATTTCTTTCCCTTCATTTTATTTGTTTTATCAACAAACGGTGGAAATATAGGTCCAACAGTCGACGTTCCTTACATTAATAAAAGTAGACATCTTTTATATTTATTAAATAATTGCATGCTTTCTTAATTTTCTTTTGGATTAAATATTTTTTTTTCTTTTAACTTGTAGTCAAATTAAGAAATAGTTTCCTTTAAAATTTTGAGATAATTTATTCTTTCACTACAAATTTTTCACTATAAAAATTTTGTAAATTTAATTATTTTAATAATTTTATTAAATTTATTTGATATAATATATATATATATATATATATATATATATATATATAATATGATAATATTTGAATTATGTATATCATTATAATATATGAATTATATATGAATTTGAAACATCAACCACTCGTAACAAAATTTACTTTTAAATAATTAAATTTATACACTTTTAAACATAAAAGATTAAATTTGTTTAAAATTTTAAAAATAAACTAACTTTTATTTTTACTTAAGATCAAAAGATAAAAATATATTTAATTTTTTATTTTATCCATGATTAATTTCACATTCTCATTTCATTTATTTAAAAAGATTAGTAAATAAAGAAAAAAAATAACTCTTCGTCAAGAACACCTGCTCATAACATTAAAGATAAATAAAACAAAAATATGAAAAACATTACATAAACTTTATTGATTGTTATACTTTATATCATGCATAAATGATACCATCAATACTTTTCCTCTTTTTCAAATTTAAAATAGTTTTCATTTTTATTTCTTTTTGTTCCGTCTGAACATTACCAATAAAATTAAAGTTAATTAATTATTCTTTGTCTTTTATTTTGTTCATGTCAAGTTAGTTTTTAAATTTTCTTAATTTTAATTTAATTTTAAATTTTAAAAAATTGATACAATTTAATAATTTTTGTTAAATTTCTTAAAACAGTTTTTATTAAAATTGAAGCGTCAGTAAATATAATTTGTTTTGTTAATGTAACTAAGACTAAAAACATACCGATAACCAACATTTTTTAATAAATAAAATAATTTTTAAAATAATTTTCATTTGTTATTAAGATTTTTATTTCGTATAATTTTTATTCTAATAATTTAACGCGGGTAGTATTGTTTGTCTTCTTTTTTGTTCATTTTGTTCCGTGTGAATGTTTCAACTAAAATTAAAGTTAACTAATTATTCTTTGTTTCACATTTCATTCATATAAAGTTAGTTTTTAAAACTTTTTAGTCTTAATGTAGTTTTAAATGTTGAAACATTGAAACAATTTAATAACTTTTGATAAATTTTTTAAAATAGATTAAATTTTTTTTTATCAAAATTGAAGCATTAACAAATATGGTTTGCTTTATTGGTGTTGAATAACCAACTTGACATTTTAGAAATAGATTAAAATTAAAATTTTCTCTTTAATTTTCTTTTTCTTGAACTTCATAATTTTTAATTGCAACCCTATTATTTCTAAAATGATTATTTTATGTTTTGTAAAAGTAAGTTTTGAATTATCTGTTCTGAAATTTTTCTAAAATAAAATTTTCGGATTTTTCTGATATAAATGTTAGAACATAATTTTTAAAGTAGAATTTTCAAAATATGTCTTTTTGAAGCACATAAAATACATTTTAGAACATAGTTTTTTGGAATATAATTTCTATAATAAAATTTTCAAAACATTTGTCATATTTTCCTAAACAAACTTTTTAGAACAAGCTTTTCATAACATATTTATTTTATGTGTTTAGAAACGACCTTTCTAAAACCAACTTTCTATGACATATATGATAATATCTTAAATAAGCTCTTCAGAACGAGTTTCTTCTAATTTTTTTTCTTCTTTTTCCTCGTCTTCTCAAAAAGTGTAATAGACAATGAACATGCAACAATAATAATGACAGTGGAATGACATTATGACAGCAGTGAGGAGGGATAAATTTTATCTTTTTCTATTATTATGGAGGTACAATTAATAATAATAGAGTGCATGAAGAAAAAAGCTCAACTTCATTCTCTTAGCCCAATTCCCTTTTCCATTTGGGTCTTTCTTCCTACACCCCTATATTTTTTCCTGAACCTTCATATTTCTACCCTTGATTAGAAAATATTACAAACCCTGATATTTCTCCCTTCTCTCAATTATCAGTTCCCCACAAACAACTTCACAAATGCATATGCGTTGGGTAATAATCTTATAACAATTCTCAGTTCCTACACCTATAGGCATGACATTTTCTCTTAATATTGAAAGAAAATTTTCAAAGGAGCTTCTTCTTAAAGTTTCCCAATAGACATTGTTCATCTAAATTCATCGCTTTTGGGCAAAAATTGATTTTCCCATAAGTTTGACCAAAGAAGACAAACAAATTCACCCTTGCTTTTGCGTTTTTGGAGTCTCTCGCTGCACTTCTCTTTGTTCCATTTCTCCACCGTAACTTCAATGCATACTTTATAAATTTATATCATAAAGTATATAATTCACAAAGTAAATTTGTATAACAGATTGTGCAATTCAAAATTTAAGTTGTGTTTTAGATTGATTATTTAATTGTATAAGTTGGAATGTAATTTGTATTACAAATTATATTTTAAATTTGCATTACAAATCATGCAATCTCAAATGTAATTTTTCATTCTGAATTATCTTATAAATTTATATTACGAATTGGACGATCTAGAATATAATTTTGTATTATAAATTATATAACTTGAAATGTTTATAGTTTTACAATCAAAATTATAATTACAAGATGGGTATAATTAGAATTTAACAAAGTATGAAGATGCCCGAATAAATTTCCTTTTTATTTTACTTTGGCCCATAATTAATAACCCAAGATTATATGAGAGGGTCAGGGTTTTTCTAAGTGCACTTCATGTGATACTGTATAATAAATTTAAAAATATATTTTAAAATAAATAATCTATAATATTTTTTAATTACAAAAATCAAAATTATTTAAATTTATTTTAAATATATTTTTAAAATATTAAAAATTCAAAATGAGTTAAATTAAATAGAAAAAATATAAGAAAAATAATATACAAGAAAATGACTCATAAATATATTATTTTAATATTTTATATATTTTTATCTCTTACGTTCAATAATTTTAATAAATATTATAAATAATTTATCGACAAATGTTAGTTTTTAGTTTTTGTTAACGGGAAGTTGAATCCACAAGTTCTTCCACTCTTGTCCATAATCTTTTCCCTATGTTCCCTTATATCTAACAACTAAACACCTTACCACTCCTCTCCTTTTTCTTCTCCTTTGCATAACAAAGAGAGTGAGAATTGAAACACCTTAACATGAGGCAATAATTCTTTGTGATGTATTCTTAACTCTTTGTGAATTTCATTATTCAATATAATTCTTTTCCATTACTCTGGTATTATATGGTTGTTTTAACTGCATGATAATTATTGATCGCATATTTGTAGGTCTGCAATTATTGAACATGATATTGCATCTAGATATAGAGTACATCATTGGTCATTCATAACATTAGAATTTTGATCATTAATGCAAACTTATAATAAAAATTTCTAAGACATTAGAGTTTTTATTATTCAAGTTTAGATTTGTCGCTGAAACATTATGACTTGTTATATAAGGTGTGAATGCTAGAGTAGAAATTAGAATAAGGGGCAGATTATAGAAGTGTTATAGGGGGGCCATGTCCCTCCCAAATTTTTAATTTTTTCTTTTAAATATATGTTAATAAATTTTTTAGATAGATTTTTATTCTTTTACAAAATATAATATTTAATGTTAATAAATAATAAAATATAAAATTAAATATAATAAGAATAATAAATTTTATGAAGATATTTTTTGTTGTTTTTTTTATCGTTTTTTAAGTTTTTCACATATTGTATTCATCTTCTACTCTTGCATATCTCCTTTTATTTATTTTTAAAAGAATAGAAAGTTTGATACAAATTCATTATCTGGATTTTCATTTTTCATATGGCTCTCCCATTATTTATGATAACAAGATAAAAAGTAACCCTCTCTTGTTTATTGATAATAAAGTATAAATATTAGTTTGATATTTAGTACTTTTGTTGTCATTTCATGAGTTTTTTGTATATTTATTTTTTTAATTAATATAGAAAGAAAAGTTATGTCCTATATGATTTTTCATAACCACTTCTTAAATGTGACTTGATTATCATATATTTTTCTTTTAGTAATTACGTCTCTCAATTTTCGGATAAATTATTTTTTAGTCTTAATTTTTTTAAATAGGTATATTGATGAAAAATAAAATAATTGATTCATTTCTTTTAAACATGATACTAAAAATCCAATTGTTGAATTAAATAAACATTTTTTAATATTCAAATAACTATAGGTGGAAAGTTTCATATTAATTCTTTGGAACTTATTCAAGGCAAATGTTCTCAAATATGAAAATATCCAGTAAAAGAGATTCATATCAAATACAACTTAAACATACAAAGAAATTTCAATACTAAATTATACATATTTTTGTTATATTTATATTAGTGACAATGATTAAATATATACATTTTGAGTATATTATTTTGACCCCTCCAACACTTTTGATCAAAATTCGCCACTGATTAGAATAATATTGTTGGTGTTTTTTCTTTGAATTGAATCATGAAACTCAATCCCAGTGAAGCCTTCATCATATATTTTTGCACACCATATGTTTGATAAAAATATAAAAATACAAAAAGAGTTTTATTTTTGTTTTTGTGAGATTTATTGTCTAATTGAGTTATAAATTGCAAGAGTTGCCAAGTGTTTCACAAGTCTCTTAAGAAACAATACTTGGATGTTTCACTTTATTACTTGTACGATTTGGTACACTTGTCAATCCGTAACACTTTCTTATCTTCTCCATTCTCACCTCATTCTTCATCTTGCTTTTTCTATTCCACCATATGTGTAACACCCCATTTAATTTAAAATGCAAAATTAAAGGAAACATCACACAAAGATAACAATGTAGCGTAGTCTTGGGGTCCTTAACCCAACCCCTACAAACCGGACACACCACGATGCCAAAGGACAACTAAATAAAATTCTGACAAAAGAGAAAGGGTAGCAAGGTGTAAAACGATACGTGGGCCATAGCCCTAACGAAAATCATGAAGGAAAGAAATATAAAATCCAGCCCAGATGGCTAAGCAGCGGAATCGTCATTTCCTTGTTGACCGCGGGAACCTCGCCCATCTGCTCCCATCAATTAAATTGATGATCATCGCAAGAAAGAATAGCCACATACAAGACAATCATACAACAAACAGGGTAAGCTAGAGCCAACAACATTCTCATCATACAGTCAAATATATATTCACCATTCAATACTCATACAACAACCAAGCATGTTATGACTTTCAATCAATACACTATGACGCGACTCGACTCATCCGGATACGTATAACCTGGTCGGATTCGGCGGATGCTTGCACTTATGGTGGATACCTCTGCTCACCCCCGAGCTGCTCACCCCCGAGCTATGTGTTACAAGTGTTACAATAAATCAAATTTCCCTCACCACAAGGTTAGCCCTTAATGAATTTTGGGCCTCCTACTATTCTCACCACAAGAGTCACTCCGCTCTAAGTGAGACTAACTGACTCCTTAGAGTGTCAGGATGCAACCTTAACTTGAATCCTTACCTAGTCATACAGATGGGGCACCACCATGGACACCCACTAACAGGGGCCATGGAATTACGTCCCGACCACTGAAGCGCGACCCTGGGAATCTCACCTAGAGATCCCAAGGACTTACGCACTGACACGGACCCAACAGTCATAAATCAACAATAGGAGAATACCAATCATGCTCATAATCCCATGTTCAACCTCTGAAAAATAACATCTCATTCGTATCACATGTTGAATCCACACCATTGATCATCGCCACCCCATGAGTATAGGGCCTCATCTCATATCAATATCATGTCCCACAAATACCAACTCACTCATTTATTTCACATGCCGAACTTCCCAATAACCATCATACCATTCAAGAATTATGTCACACATACATGGCAATCCATCCTAATTACATATATATATATATATATATATATATATATATATATATATATATATATATATATACATAGGTCTCAACGTAACAAGCATACCCAAGCAATTACCACTCATCCAAGGGCAACCAAGCAACCAAACCACATACTGTCTCGCTTAGCCCTTCGCTCAGGCTGAAGGGCCTCGCTCAGGCTGAAGGGCCTCGCTCAGGCGAGACAGTCTCGCTCAGGCGAGTCCCCCTCCGCCTAGGCGAGGGCTCGAAACAGGAAATAGGAACCACTGCGGGATCTCGCTTAGGCGAGATCCCTCTCGCCTGGGCGAGTGGTTCGTTCGCTCAAAAAATAAAGAGCAGGTCGCCTGGGCGACCTTTCGCGAAAAGGGTTTGGGCGAGCCTCCGCCAGACTCGCCTAGGCGAGATCACCAGTTCTCGTCCTAGTCTCACCTGCAACAGATCCATCATTCAGGCCAACAAATCACACAAACATTTCGCAAGCTCAAGAACGGCAGAAAACAAACAACTTAAACTCAACCCTAACTTTTCGTACCTGGAAAAAGGGCTAACAGAACTTCGACACGGGACCTCGGAGCACAGCAGCTCTAGTGATGGACTTGCAGAACTGGCGGAATAGCAGAACAGTGGGAAGAACGAAATTAGTTCGAACTCTAGACGGTGAAATACGAATAACAGCTTTAGGAAGTAAATACAGTAGGTTTAGGATCACTTACGTGAAGTAGAAATCACTACTTGAGCTTTTGGGCGGACTGGTTCGAGGTGGGAAACAAACCCTAGTAGAGCTCTAGCGGTACAGTGGAGAGGAAGGCGACTGCGAATCTTAGAATGAAGAAAGTGTGAGCGTTAGGGCAGCCTGGACTCAGCTTTAACCTTTGGGCCAGCTCTTAGGCCCATCAGATTTGGGGCAACCCCTTTACGTAAGGCAGAAAAAAAAGAACAGGGCCTTACAATATGAGCTTGAAACGTTATTGTCCTTCTCTTCTCCGTAACAACCAAGGCCAACGTAGATGCTTGCAGCCACGAGCACGACTTTGAGCCTACTTTCTTCTTGTTCCCGAGTTCAAAATTGGGATTCACTCATGAAAAGTTTGTGAGGCTTTGCCGCTCGCCACTGCATCATTCGTCGAAGTTGTCGTTGATGACCTCATTTTCTTTCTCCGACGCGAATTGCAACAGGGTTTCCTTGTTTTCTTTATCACCTTGCATGAGCACCACCCAACTGCGGTGTTTTCTTCTATCGATTGAATTAAGAGTGCATTGGCGGAACTTGGAAAAAAATCTAGAGGGTGCCAAATTAAATTTGTATATATAAATTATTTTTTTGATTAAAAAAAATCTCCATTTCCTGTATTTAAACCATTTTGACATTGTGATTCACACTTTTTAATTACTAATTCATTGAATTTATGTAACATGGATATTCTAATATCTATTCCAATTCAAGATTATTCAACTAATTCATTACGTGCAACAATATTCGTAATGCAACCTAAAATACATTCATAAAATTTTACAAATTTTATCATATGCAGTGACCAAAAACACAGAATCCCTAGATTTTATAATTTGGAATTTGGAGAAAATATAATTAGAGTTGATGCCAATTTCATAAATGAATCCCTAAAATTATAATTAAGGTTCATACTAATTTGGGAGAAATATCGTAATGGGAGAATCATAATCTATTTATTAACCAATGTCCATCAAATTAACTTTTATTTTATCTTTATTTTATTTTTTAAATAATAAAAATATAATATATATATATATATATAACTTTATATAATAATATATAAATATAATTTTAAAATATATATAAAAATAAAATTAAAAAACTGTGGCTCCCCTTCGTCATATGCAAGGTCCTCCCTTGTAAGAGTGCTTGCTCAAGCACAACGACAACCACAAATACCACTAATGCAACCACTCTTCCTTTCCTCAAGTGCTCAATCTTCTTCTCCTCCTTCTTAATCAGTTTTGGTTTTTTGGTTTGGTTGCTTTGGTTACCAAGTGTTGTGATTGAGTTGTTGGAATAAACTTTATGATTTTGTATGCAATCTTATTTTGTACACAAACTATGTTACAATAATCTTTCTAATCTATATTTATTATCAGTAAAAGACAAACAATCATTGCATCAAATTATCAATATCTTTTGTGTTCTAAAACATACCCGTCTCCATTTTGGTATTAACTAAAGTTTGTAGTAGAATACTCTTTTGGTGCAATTCTTAGCCAAATTACTAAATTCCTCAATAGGACTTGATATTCTTCTACTATAGGGAGACAGAGAGACATATGTTTCTAATTTGGTATCTTGGGGACCATGATCATCCTTTTGATTTTAAACCTATTTAGGATTAACATTAACCCCTTACACACCAAATATGCTTCCTACTTATTTAAGCTCATATCAGTTTCACCTAGTAGTCTAAATACCTACTAAAATTAGATCACTTTTATTGAGCCTAACTAGATGTAAATAACTAATATAAATGCTTTAAATAATATGTATAGCCCACATTAAAAAATAAAATTTCTAACAATTGAGTGCTTCTCTGTTGACATGTATTTTGTTTTTTGTTGAGATTGGTATTAACTAAAGGTTGTACCGAAATAGTCTTTTGGTGCAATGATCTTCCTCAGCCAAATTACTAAATTCCTTAATAGGACTTGATATTCTTTTGAGGAGAAAAAGAGACATATGTTTCTAATTTGGCATATCATGATCATCCTTTTGATTTTAATCCGGTTAGCGTCTCCATTAACCCCTTACGGGCCAAAATTTGTTTCCACTTATTTAAGCCCATATCAGTTTCACCACTGGTAGTCTAAAGACCTGTTAAAATTAGATTAGTTCTATTCAGTCCAACTAAATGTAAATAAGTAGTATAAATAATATGCATAGCCCACACTAAAAATAAAATTTCTAACAATTGAGTGCTTCTATGTTGGCATTTACTATGTTTTCTATTGAGATTGGAAGTGATGAATAAGATGCATGTAGGATGTGTGTTTCATATGTGTGATGGGTTAATTTGTGTGTGTGGCGTTTGGCATATGAATTGGGGAAGATGGAATGAGTGTTGGGCGTGTTGATGGTGATTGTAATAAAGAAATTGGATGATGAAAATGGGTTGATTGAGAGGTTGAAAAGGAAGAGTTGTGGTGTTTTCAGAATTTGGAGAGTGAAGGTGGAGTGGCTTGGAGGATGAATGGAGGTGTTTGGAACGTTGGAAATGTTTTCGCTGTATGCGTGAAGTGTATAAATGAAGGTGAATATGATAATTGGTGCTATGTGTTTTTGTGATAATTGTGTGAATGGTGGAAGATGAAGGTGGTGGTGGTATAAGGGTTGGCGGTGGAGTGTGGTGTATGGTAGTGATGGGAGGTGGAGATGGAAATTTGTGATATTGAATTTTTGTCTTGAACACATCTATAAAAGTTCAATTAAAAATAGTATCATGTGTTAAAAAATGATGGTTATCCTGTTTGACACATAAAAATATGCGTAAACATCACATTAGGTAAATAATATATTTTTTAAATATAAGGAACCAGATCAAATTTTGAAATAGAGATTAAAACTAAAATTAGAGTATAGTTTACAGATAAAAATAATAATCAACCAATAAATATTAAAGAGTTTGATAAAAAAAATTTTAAAAACTAAAATTTTTGAAAGATAAAAAATAAGTTAAAATATATGAAATTTATTAAATTAAAAAAATGTCAAGGAAGGAAAGACAAAAACTACAAGAGACAAGTATAACAAGATCAAAGGCAAATGATTTTCATTTTTTTAATCAACTTTAACTTTTTTGGGTTAAATTTGCTTTTTATCTTTAATAAAATGATCATATTTTACAATTTTTCCCCTAAATTGTTTGAACCTTTTCGTCCTATAATAATCATTTTATTTTATTATTAGTTTCTAAAAGGGCCATTCATATAATTTTATTTTATTGTTCAAAATACCATCTAAATTTTTAGATATAAAAAACAGAATATAAAATTTATTAAGAAAGAAAAAATTAAAAATAAAATCTAACAATTTATTATAGAGAAGAAACATATTTAAGCCCTAACTTGTTATTATATTTTAAGCTTTTTACACTTTGACCTCTAAACTTTTCATATATGTATAATGTATTGTAGCCTTTATATTCTCTTCTTTTCTACTTTTGCCCAGTATTTTTCTCCTTTTAGTATTTTATATCGGTAACAACTCCTTAAACATTTTAATATTTACAAAAACACTCAAACGTTTTTAAATAATTTTATAGGAGCAAACAAGTATTACAAAAGTAAAAAAAACATTAGAAATCTCATGAACTTCAACAACCTGACTCAATTTGGATTAGTAATTACAAGAACAATTCAATTCAATTTAGAGAGGACCAAAATTAAAGCATAAATAGAAAGACTAAATTCAACAATAAACAGAGAAAAATAACTCGAAACGAATAAAATCTAAAGACACATTATAAAAAAAAATATGGCATAGATACATCTTATTGCACACATAGATTTGAATGCACAATTATATAGTGTAACATCTCAATTTAGTAGAATAATTCTAATTTATAGAACGCCTCATGTTTATAGTATAACATAGAGCACCGACGTAGAGTATATTAGAATTAACCTTTTACAGTTATCCCAAATTATACTGGAATGGAAGCTCAAAGACACAAACATAATGTCATAAGAAGAATCCAAACACATATTAGATTAAACTGGAAATTTGCTCAAAGAGTAAGAAACTACAAAATAAAACTACACAAGAAGAAATGCTCAACAATGAGCAATAAAGGATCAAGGAAGCCTAACTACATCGCAGCCTCCCCGCCAACATCACGATCACCAAGAGTCTCCACATCTGTTCACACAAAGGATTTGGTGATCATCGCAAAAGGAAAAAGCCAAAGAAGAGAACAGACACAAAGAGAAAGGGTAAGCCAGAGTAAAATATTTAACATGTTATTGAGCAAACAAATTATAAAGCAGGTTATAGACAAGAAAAGCAACAAGCACGCAAAACATATGAAAGCAAACAATTAAAAGACTTTCTAACTCAATATCCGGATCATACTCTTGATATAGAATTTTAAAGGAAGTATGCGCCTGTGTTGGCTTCTAAACTCTGTAGAGTCTAGACGCAAGGGGTTATCACCTAACCACACACATGGTTAATCCTCTAATGTCTTGGGCCCAATATGTCCCAAGACTAGGACCTCCTGTCACTCTCATCACATAAATCGTTCTGCTCTATGTGAGCGTGAACGATTATTAGAGTTCAAGATACATTCCTTTATCTAGACATCTCCTATATCAAGGTATACACTAACCACCATCACCAAGAGTTTCCCTTGAAACTCTTTTACCAACTATTTTCACATGTCATCTCAATCATTCAAGTCTCATGCCAATCCACCACCAATCAAACAAGTCATATTTTTCATTTCATACTCAACATAACAAGATTTCATTTAATCTCATACTTTATAAATGCATACCAAGACATACAAATATCACAAAATAGTATTCATCCCAAATAAATGAGTGCCAACATTTAAGTACCTCCAATTCCATACAATCAAGCACAACACACAACCATAGTTCTTACACCAAAATTCCTAAGAAAATTTATTATCACAAAACCAAAATCCCTGCAGTAATGCGTAACACATTTCTCAAGCTACAGACATCTAATCGACGATCCAACCAGTCAAACCATAAAATAGCATGTTATGAACCAAATGTCAAAATTTGAGCTCAATCCAACAGTTAATGAGTCAAGAAAGTCAATTTTACTAAAAGTGCGCATATCAGAAAAATACACAGTCGCCCAGTGAGCCAAGGAACTCGCCCAGTGACTGTGCGACATATCAGAATATGAGAAATGATGTCAAACATCACAGTTTCATGAATATTTGAACCCCTAACTCAGAAATATACCAAAAATAACATTTTCTAATCATTTAACCATAAAACAGAAACGAAAACAAACCACATATTTCAAAAACGCGAAAAAGAACCTAGCTTCCCTTACCTTTTTAAACTGAAAGCTACGAATAGGATGTTTAGTAGAGGAGCAACAGTGACCAAGCAGCTTAGGAAGCTGAAAACAGAAGTATAAGGGGACAAAAATAAGACCAAGGTCAAGACTTAGGTGAAACCAAAGCTTATGAGCTAAAAGACGAAGTGAAACAAAGACTGAGGGGATTACTTACTTGGAAGGAACTCGTAACTTAGCCCATAGAGAATGCTTGCTAAAAATCCTAGCAGAGCACTTTGGTGGAGAAAAGAGAGGGGGAGAGAGCTGATTTCTGGAAATGAGATAGAATGAAAGGGGTTAGGGGCTGGAAAGGGGTATTGGGTCCCCCTAATTGGCTAGCCTTTGGCCCACGAAAAGTCCAGGCCCAAATCACTTATTAAGCTGAAAAAAAATGGGGCTTACAATCTTCCCAACAACAAAAATTTTTGACCTCGAAAATTATATGACTTCCTCATGTCCTCCTCTAACTCCCATGTAGAGTCACCCGTCCTCCAATCCTAGATGACCTTGACAAGACTGATCGACCTCCACACGATAACTAATTGGAATTATTACCTCTCTGCTATGTGATATGGTGTTAAATAATGTAGTTTGGTTGAGCCACTGCTCCCAAAGAAACTTCTCAACTTCAAACCTAAAGCTTGAAGGATCCTTTATGTCCCACCAACCAATTTGTATTTGATATACTGACTCACTTTTCCATATGCTCTATATTACCTTTTGTAGGTTTTTACCAAAGTCTCATAAACTTAGGTCTCGAATTAAAACATGTTAGTTGTCAATTCACACCACCTTATTGCTACCTTGAAGTACCATCCAACCGACTTAATCACATGCTATACCTGGCTTACTGCCAAACATCAACACCATTGGTCACCTTTATTCACAGTTATCCACATACATCATGCTTCCTTTACTAATTTGGGCCACTGGATAACAAAGCCCATAACAATGCTCCCCCACTTCTAAATTCCAATTATCGCGGCTCCCAAACTCATTCTAGCACTCCATCTTCATTTCTAATCCACTAACTTGTAGTTATCTCTCCCACGTGTCCTTAGGACCACATCTTTTCATAACTTGAAATCACAAGTTTAACCAGTACCTAGCAATCCTTTGATACATCTCAAACTAGGATTGTCCGATTCATCCTTTTTCCCAACCTTTTTTAGAAACTCACTAGTTCTAGTTAGGTGACTAGACCAATGAAATCTCCTCAAATCTTCTCTTCCCAACTCTAACACTTAAACTTCTCCGCTAACTCTTACCCTTACCTCGTCAAGCTAAGATCTTGAATTCTCTTCTCTAGCGCAACATCTACTCTTACTTCCTCATTTCTAGGTTGCCACCTTAACTTGAAACCATAACTCAACGGTCTTCTATTTCTCTTGTCCAACTTCCTCTATGCAACTCCACACTTCCAACTCTGAATGTTCATTGAACACTTTTAACTCATACACATTTGTTGTTTTTAAAGAACTAGTTATTGTGCGACCACTAGGTCATGAGTAAGATAGTTCTTTTCACGCACCTCTTACTATTCATAAGCATCGCTTGCCACCATTCCGTTGCGCTACTCTGATCCATACACAAAGTCACTTATTTGTTTACTTAAAATGATTATTCTTTCCTGTCTGCCATGATAAGAAAGCAATTATTATTGAGAAACCTTCGTCCAAAAACTCTATAGAACTTGCAAAACTCTTTAAAAGTCTCCTTTTTATAGCCTTAGCATTACTTTTTCTCAACATTGTATCCACCCTTTTTAAAATTGTATGTCCTACTAGCCATTCCAACCTTAGTCAATACTCTTCTTGAATGGTTTGACACATCGTAACTTCTCTTTAAAGATCCGCTAAACTTGCTGTCATTTCAGGGATTATATTAAGTCTATACCATTATGTCTCCAACAACGCTTTCACTTGGTTCTCTTACTTCACACTCCCAGTGTAAATCATCCAATTAGGAATTATTAGCACAAGTTCTACCTTAGTCACTAATGCATAAGTGAACTTCACCACTCCAAAGCAGAAATTCTAATATCTACTTTAGAATACGTCTATAAACTCTTCTACCACTAAGATCCTTTCCGTCTATTATTCGCTTGTCTTTATCAGATAATTTTGATTCACATGACATTCTGCCTCCACCCTTCAACTTGTCCCTCACTTGATACACAACCAATGACCTATCTCCTTGAACCAAAGAACATCACTTTGTTGGGTATCACATCCCATAGGAATGAGACTTGGAAAAACAACTAATTTATCCTTGATATTATATCCCAACCTTACTAAGAGAACAATTCAAATCAACTTTGAATTTGAGTCCTTTGATCACCATAGGATAAACCACATACTTGAGCAATCTTCACTTGACTATAACTGTTGTGAAACCACCATCTTAATTCTTACTCTCTCTTGCATATAACCATGACTCATTCACTATATTGGCGACACCAAGAGGTATACGACCCCAAGAAAAACCGACTATCAGTCCAAGCATCACTTTTGTAACTTGTATTTTTGAATGAGATTATTCATGCTAATCACCTTAACATCACCCATCGTTGACACTTTGTCAACAACTCAAAACTCTTCTTTTCATCTCCTCCATCATTATGCTCTGACATCATTGGTTGTTCTTCCATACAAGAATAACCCTTAAAGACGTGCCTCTCCTTCTGGTATGCGAAATCTTTCGTCTTATATCCAAGGTCAAACCTATCTCACATGTGAGCCACCTTACTTAGAATATACTTTCTATTCTTGCTTTATTATTCTTCCAAATTCTGCCTCAACTTAACCTCCCATCAGAGGGTTTGCCATCCTTATAAACCTCATGATCTTTAGCTTCCTTAGCTTTAACCTCAAGCTTTCAACAACTTCCACCTTTGAACTTAAACATTATCGAGATGTAAAAAAAATCAAGTTGATTTCTCAAACCTTACTACATGAACACACGCCGATATCTTCTCTAATTCTCGCCCCTAAACTCAACTCCTCTTGTTAAACTTGTGGTATACGATCTCAGAATCTGTCCTTGCAGCTTCCTTAGTCCAAAGTGTTACTACTGAACACCAACTTCACTTCTCAGCCCATAAACTAAAACTTAGCTTTCCTCATCCACCGATACACCACCTACCACCACTTCATATCTTTGAAGCAAAAGATTATCCCAAGGGCCTTACTCAACCGTTAAAAAGGTAAACAGGTCAAGCTTGACCTTGAATCTGCATTCCTCTCCCATCACAGACACCAGACACAAACAATAGAGGCACAAACATGACAAAAAAAAGTATAAAAGACAAAATTCAAATGATAATTCTAATTCCCTTCTTCCCAACCCTTTTAAGAAAGGAAAAATTATCTTGGATATAATCATGAGTGTGCACCCTCATAACTTTATCAGGACGTTTTCTGTTCTTGATGCTTTTAGTTCCACAAACAAGCTCGAATAAACTTGAATACTTAAGCCTACAAGACATCACAAACCCATGACCCTCAGGTCATTTTAAGGACGAACTGCTCTGATACCATAAATGTAACATCCTCATTTAGTAGAATAATTCTAATTTATAGAACGCCTCATGTTTATAGTATAACATAGAGCACCGATGTAAAGTATATTAGAATAACCTTTTATAGTTATCCCAAATTATACTGGAATGGAAGCTCAAAGACACAAACATAATGCCATGAGAAGAATCCAAACACATATTAGATTAAACTGGAAATTTGCCCAAAGAGTAAGAAACTACAAAATAAAACTACACAAGAAGAAATGCTCAACAATGAGCAATAAAGGATATAGGAAGCCTAACTACATCGCAGCCTCCCCGCCAACATCACGATCACCAAGAGTCTCCACATCTGTTCACACAAAGGATTTGGTGATCATCGCAAAAGGGAAAAGCCAAAGAAGAGAACAGACACAAAGAGAAAGGGTAAGCTAGAGTAAAATATTTAACATGTTATTGAGCAAACAAATTATAAAGCAGGTTATAGATAAGCAAAGCAACAAACACGCAAAACATATGAAAACAAACAATTAAAAGACTTTCTAACTCAATATCCGGATCATACTCTTGATATAGAATTCTAAAGGAAGTATGCGCCTGTGTTGGCTTCTAAACTCTATAGAGTCTAGACGCAAGGGGTTATCACCCAACCACACACAGGGTTAATCCTCTAATGTCTTGGGCCCAATATGTCCCAAGACTAGGACCTCCTGTCACTCTCACCACATAAATCGTTCTGCTCTATGTGAGCGTGAACGATTATTAGAGTTCAAGATACATTCCTTTATCTAGACATCTCCTATATCAAGGTATACACTAACCACCATCACCAAGAGTTTCCCTTGAAACTCTTTTACCAACAATTTTCACATGCCTTCTCAATCATTCAAGTCTCATGCCAATCCACCACCAATCAAACAAGTCATGTTTTCCATTTCATACTCAACATAACAAGATTTCATTTAATCTCATACTTTATAAATGCATACCAAGACATACATATATCACAAAATAGTATTCATCCCAAATAAATGAGTGCCAACATTTAAGTACGTACAATTCCATACAATCAAGCACAACAAACAATCATAATTCTTACACCAAAATTTCTAAGAAAATTTATTATCACAAAACCAAAATCCATGCAGTAATGCGTAACACATTTCTCAAGCTACAGACATCTAATCGACGATCCAACCGGTCAAACCATAAAATAGCATGTTATGAACCAAATGTCAAAATTTGAGCTCAATCCAACGGTTAATGAGTCAGGAAAGTCAATTTTAGTAAAACTGCGCATATAAGAAAAATACACAATCACCCAACGAGCCAGGGAACTCGCCCAGCGACTGTGCGGCGCATCAGAATATGAGAAATGTCGTCAAACATCACAGTTTCATGAATTTTTGAACCCCTAACTTAGAAATATACCAAAACTAACATTTTCCAATCATTTAACCATAAAACAGAAACGAAAACAAACCACATATTTCAAAAACGCGAAAAAGAACCTAGCTTTCCTTACCTTTTTAAGCTGAAAGCTACGAATAGGATGTTTAGTAGAGGAGCAACAGTAACCAAGCAGCTTAGGAAGCTGAAAACAGAAGTATAAGGGGACAAAAATGAGACCAAGGTCAAGACTTAGGTGAAACCAAAGCTTTTGAGCTAAAAGACGAAGTGAAACAAAGACTGAGGGGATTACTTACTTGGAAGGAACTCGTAACTTAGCTCATAGAGAATGCTTGCTAAAAATCCTAGCAGGGCACTTTGGTGGAGAAAAGAGAGGAAGAGAGAGCTGATTTCTAGAAATGAGACAAAATGAAAGGAGTTAGAGGCTGGAAAGGGGTATTGGGTCCCCCTAATGGGCTGGCCTTGGACCCACGAAAAGGCCAGACCCAAATCACTTATTAAGCTGAAAAAAATGGGACTTACATATAAGATGAAACACTATTTTATATGAATCAAACTGAAAAAATATATATTTAAATTATTTTTAGTTTCAACTCTTAAATCATATGAGACAATTTAATTTACTTAAATAGCATATATTTTAAAATAAAAGATAGATTAGCTACGTGTAATGTGAAAAATTAGTCATAACCCTAAACAATTGTTAAGTTGCCAAAATTCAGTCATTTCAAATTAAAAAAAATTCAAATATAAAAACCAAGTGCAGTGATTGAAGAGTTTTTACCAAAGGCATAAATCTTTAATCACAAATGAATCAAAGTTTTTATTTAAGTAAAAAGAATATATATTTATACTATAAACTTATTGAACTATTTAGTTCCATAATCCAACAAAACTATCTAATAAGCAACCAGCATATAATACAAATAAAATGCTAAATAATAGGTTCTATTTGTACAAACATAATAATAGTTACAAAAAAATTCAAGAAAAGTCCAGTGTTACACAACATTCCTAATCTAAGAATTAACTCAAAATTAGCTTGAAATATCCTTCCCTTCCTTTGACGCTTTTGAGCCCTCTACCAGTTTCTATAAGAGAAAAAGAAAAGAAGTTAACTTGTTGATATAAAAGACTATATTTTGCTTTCTTCTCACTTTCTTTCCAATTCAATTTTAAATTATTTCTTCCATTGTCTCTTTCTTCACTTCATTCCAAGTACAGGAAAAGTATTTTAAGTATTGTGTAAATTATTCACACAGTATTATTTAAAACTATTAATATTTTTAGCCCATGAGATAAGAAAATTACACGTTTGCTACAAGCATATTTTTCAAATGATAAATTACAGCCTTGAGGAATGTAAAAAGACATAATTATTGAATGTCCCATACCATGTGCAGTCTCTGCGGCCTTTCGTTTTAGCCGGCAAAATTTGACTTTCATCTGATGTGGTTGGCAATGATTGATTCTCCACAAGGTGTTACAACTTGGCTGGTTTTGGTGAATAACTAGGACTTTATCCAAAACAGCCAAAAAAGGAACATCCTTTGATTGATTATTATTCAATTTCATTAATAATGAATAATAATATAATATGTTTAAAAGATAACATTCAATCCTTCATGATTAGTTCTCTTAAACCATCACACATTTATTATTAGTTTATAGGAATGTATGCATTTACTGTTCTGATAAGATAAACAGAAAGAAAGAATGTGCATAGCTCCAAAAAAAGGGATCATGAGAGAGAAGCATTATACTGATCCAGTTCAGTACCTATATATAGACCATACAGCTTTATTTGACCCTTTTCTGTGTTCAACAGTCTCTGTGAGCTGAAGGTAGGTAGTTAGCATAAAAAAGATTGAAGCAAGCACTCCAGAAGGAAGAAAAAGGTAATAGCTTGGCTTTCATTATTTTTCACAAACTCCCCTAATTCGTAGCAATAGATTTAAATCTTTTTCTGCTGTTTATGCTCTCGTATCCTATGTTATGATTGTTATATTACCTGATCTTCTGCTACTTGATATCATTTTCAATTTTTCATTTTTGTTGGAATGTGAAAAATAAAGCAAAAGGGGTTCAAAAAAATTCGTTCTTTTTCTCTCTCTAACTTTCCTTTTGGTTTATTCCTCAATCTTTTCTTTCTCTCTCTCTTCATGTTGTATAATCATCTGTCAGATATTAATGCGTCCTGCAGATTCCTGTGGGTTGCAACTTGGTTCTGGCTTTTTCAATCCCTGCTGTCCTATTTGTGGCAAAGCTGTTGTTGGGATGGGACCAATTATGACCCATCTATCTCTTTGTGGTATCTAAGGATAACCCTCATCAATGTCATTTATGATTTCCTAGTTCTGCCCTTAACAAATTCTTACCCAGTTAAGGTTTTTTATCTTAAATCTGGTTCTTATCATTTCCTCCTTTTTTTTCCTTAATATCTGGATTATCTTTATATGCCTTTGTTGGATAATTAATAATTCCATTTTATCTTTAAATAGGTTAAAATTAATTCTAAAATCAGAATGAAATGTTTTGAAATTTATATTCTTTTTAACCAAACTTTTGAAGGAACAAGGAACACCAAGCCCTTCACTGTCAGAAATAGGTTTTTTAACTTTTTACTTGACTGTCAATTAAATCAGTTAAATGGTGTGAAAGACAGACTTGGGTTGGTTAGTTAGAGTGTCAGAAGCCTGGGAATGCTGGTTGTACCTTTGGCCTACTATGTTTTTAAGGGGATTACTTACTAATCACTTTTATAGCCCAGATAAAAAAAAAAGCATAGCTATACCTCAAATGAAGGGAATCATCAGCCGTTTATTTTACTTTTCCGAGGTAAGTTGAATTGGGTTCAGAGTTCTTACTAGGGTTTTTGATAAAAATGTTGAGATTGGATTTGTTTAGCTGATTCTTCCATGGTTTTATTGATGGCCAAAATGGAAGTAAAGACCTAAACTCATTTGACAATCACTATAATGTTCTCATAAATAACCCTTTGGTCTTTCTGAAACTTCAACTTTAGAATTCTTAGAGCGTGTTTGTGTAACATTTACATTAAAATAAACTCAGTTCAATCTCAATTGAACAAAAGACTTACTTCTAGGTTTAATGCATAGGAAAGTGAGACTTTTTGTTTGAAGACTCTGAAACGGTAATCCAGACAACCACTTAATGATTCAGGCTGAACCTTGATTTGGTCTTTAGGGTAGGCTTAAAACTTAGAGTGATATAGCAAGAATAAAAAACAAAATATGAGGGTGTTGAATGTGTTCAGTGAATGTGAGATTTACAACTGTTATAGGTTTTAGTTATGGTGGTGGAAAGATATATTTCTGTGGTCCTGTGCTGTTAAAACTGTTCTTATCAGTAGAGATATGGATAATCTATTTTTCCTTTTTGCATATGGAATATAGTAATTTAAGCCCTTGTTATCAATTATGGACTTCTCGGTTTTTCTACTTTGTTTGTTTATGAAATGTCTCTTTCGTGTATTTGAAATCCAGAGCCCTAATTAATTACCATCTCATTGACTAACTTCACATCAATGTCCATATTTTCACTTCCCTTAAAATGCCAAGTATTGCATTTTTGTATTAATGATTATCAGATATTTCTCATGCTCTGACTGTACTTTGTTGCCTTTTCATTCATTAATAGGTAAACAATTCACAAGAGTCCAGTTTTTCAATTCTGAAGCAAAAATCACCACTGAAATTTTACATACCTCAGCGTTTGGGATTTAGTTGGTATTGAAATCTGTTCTGCTTCGTGGCATTTTCTGTCTCTGTTGATTCTACTTCAGGACTGGAACTTATTGCAACATATCTGCTGCAATAGTTTAGCATAAGATCAAAGTAATAGTAAGGTTTTCTTCAAAGAGATAAACTAGATCCATTATTCCCATGAAACAAACCAGTGTGTTTGTGATGTTTAAGGTGTGGGTTTGACGTGGATTGTTGAACTGTTATATAGAAACCTTTCTCTCCTTTTGAAACAAATCTCTATAGTTGATTTAAACAAGACTAGATGACTGCGGATGAAGTCGGAAGTAGCTCCGAGTGGAGCAAAGAACAGGACAAAGCATTTGAAAATGCCTTGGCAATTCATCCTGAAGATGCTTCCGACAGATGGGAGAAGATTGCGGCTGATGTACCAGGGAAAACCTTGGAAGAGATTAAGCATCACTACGAGCTCTTGGTTGAAGATGTTAATCAGATTGAATCTGGTTGCGTACCTTTGCCATCTTATAATTATCCTTCAGAGGGCTCAGCAAGCCACGCTAGTGATGAAGGAGCTGGCAAGAAGGGAGGCAGTTCATGGAATAGTAACAATGAATCGAGTCATGGAAATAAGGCTTCAAGATCAGATCAGGAACGACGAAAGGGTATTGCATGGACAGAGGATGAACACAGGTTAGTTTCTCTTTGCTTAAATATTCAGAAAACCTATATATTCTAGTATAAGACATGGTAAACAGCACTAGGCAGGTTGCTTATTGTTAATTTTGACGTTGTTTGAATTTGTTGTATCAAGTTTGTTCTTTTTTAACCATATGCTTTTTAAGTACTTAGAACTTGAATCTGATTATATAGTCAGTGATCCTTGTGTGCGTTAACCAGTTATTTGTTCTGATCTTTGTCAGCTTATTTCCATTCAGTCTAAAATGTCATGACTTATTAATACTAATTGTTTAACAAGAATATCTTACTAAACCATACTTCCTCCTTGATTGTTTTAGTCATCTGTGTGGATTGCACCACTGGTTTGTGTTTATAAACAGTATTTTGGCTTTGATTCTTCCAGAAATATCACTTTGATCGTACTGTGGAAGAGACACTATTCTGACAGGAAGCTTACTTGTTACTTCTTTTGTTGTCATGCTCCATGATTTCCAAAAAAATGCTCGTCTAGTTGTTTTTCATCTAGGTTAATGCTGTGGGGGCTAGCAACAAGTGATTATGTTAACTTCAGTATCTGGGTTATGGGATCTTAAAACTGAGATCGTTTTACACATATTGTTGTGTTAATACATACTTTTATTCCCTAGAAGGGGCACCTGTGTTCCATTGGTTTTTGAGAGTTTGTCATTTGATGGATGGAATTCAATAGGCATGCTCTTCCCGAAAATAAATAAATAAACTATCACAAGCTGCTACTTTCAAGAACCAAATTTTATGTTAACTGCATTGGTTTTTATAATCTGGAGATGGTGACAAGATATATTCAGATTACATTTCTGTTTAGAGGAAGAGCAAGTCAAAATCATAGTTCAGCTATTGCTTGGCATGAATATTAAGTTGAAATTTTACTTATTTTTTATTGTATTGATGCTTCATTGGTGCAATAATAGTACCTAATTTGCAAGTGACATGCGTGATGATAGTTTGGGATGTGTACATGAGAGAATACGCAATGAGAAGAACCGTTTAGATTATCAGTTAATCATAGAGTTTTTGGTGAAGTTATGGACTTTTGAAATGAAAATATTTAAGTATAATGCAGTATTGTTAATAGACTAAAACAGTCTCTTGCCTGAGCCAAAAAACCATGCCCCAAAAGTGAAGTTGGCCATGTGGTGACTTCTTCAGTTGCGAACATGCCTTCGGGTTGATGATGTAAGTCACTGTTGTCAATGATACTCTAGATTACTTGAGGTGACTTCCCTTTGGAAAGGCCATTCTGCAGTTAAAAAATATTCATTTCTCCTTCATTTGTTTTGAATTTATATCTGATGTAGTTTAATACCGTCTGGTGTGAAGCAAACTAAGTTAATAGCGGTAACATGATGCTGCTATAGAATCAGCATCTTGGTTGTTTGATGGTTAAGCTAATCAAATTTATGTATCAGAAGCACACTTGTGCTGCTTATTCCAAAGTAGAACTAGAATGTAGTCCGTCCATACTAACAGTTGTCTTAAGTTGTGGACTTACTAAAGATACAATATATAATGAAATAGTTAAACTTCTGATTTTGGGTCCCCACAAGTTAATCAGTTATTTCATTTTTCAAATTTGTGTCTTTTGGTGATAGAAGTTGTGGGTTCCCTGTTTTTGTTTTCTTCTTTTAAATACCTTTTATCCCTTTACATTTTGAAATCATGGACACAGCTTGTGAACGGGACTTGTGTTATAAATTTTTCTCCTTTAGTCATACTTGTAATCTACATGACAGTTTACTTTTATAGTCAAAGTCAGAACTTATGAATATGACACAATAAGACCTGGATATCATATTGATAATGTTTTAGAAGTTCTAGATACAAATGACTTAGATATGTTAAAATGATTTTTTCTAAAAAATCTTCAAGAATGTATAATAGTTATATCAGAAGATGATGGTTACAGAAACACTGTTAATATAGCAAAAAGTAGAGTATATTCTTTCCCAAACATTGTCTTCAAAAGAAGTCTTGACTGTAGATAATTGTCTACTATAAACTATGTAGCTTTACGGATACAAAGGAAAATATAGTCATGTTGAACCCATATTTAAGTTTAGTCCTATCAATCAATAAATCTTTATAAAAGAAAGTAAAACAACATATTGGAGACACTCCTAGGATATATATTAGAGAAAATTTGTATGGTTTATGCATAAAATGAATGTTTCTACATGATTTATGTCTATCAAAGACTCTTCTTCAATGTATATATATAGGCACCCTCGAAGATATAGCTGTTGGATAGTCTTTGTCGAAACGTTCATGTACAGAGATGAATTTGCCATGATGTAAACGTCATTTAATTTGTTTCACCAGCTCAATTTCTTGATAAAATAAAACAATCCACTTATCTTGCTCAAGTTGGTTACAAATTCTACCATGTATGGCTATGTCTTGTTGGAGTAGTTTTTCTGACTTTTTTCACTTCACTACATATGGTGCGCCTTGTGATTGTACCTTGATGTTAAGGGATTTTGTATCTTGTCCGAATAGGTTAACCTTTTCGTAATAATAGTATTATAGCCTTGCAAAGAATCTAATGTCTTAAGTTCGAATCTTGGAGAGGAACCTACTCCAACAAAGAGGGAGTTCCGAGTTCACTAAGCTGTCAGGTGTCAGCATATGAAGAAGGGGCATTTGTTCCTAGGGTTTCTTGGCTTGGATGAACCCAATTTAAACCCTACCAAAACCCCAATATTTATTTACAAGTCCATGCAGGGCAACCCTAGACTATGAGGTCCAAATACAAGGTCAAATAACCTAGTCTATTTGGCGGGTGTTTCTTTCTGCACCCATCTAGGCTTTCGGAAATTTTGATCTGGATTAAGGGATGGATGAGTGTCTTCAGGAAAGATATTTCCGGGATTGGTCTAGTATGTTCCGGAAAGTAAAATCCGGTTGATGGGGTGTAAGAAGAAACATTTCTATTCGGACCAAGTACAATCCCAAATATCTTAGACTACTTACCAATTGCAAGCTTAAATATTTTTGACTTTGCCAATTATGATTCCAATTATTCTTAGGCGAAAGCTTCTCCACCCAATCAAAAAGCTTCTGGAAATTTTTTTCCATAATGAGAGAGGTGATTGCCTTCCGGAAAAAAGAAAATCCATATCTGTTTTAATATGTTCCGGAAAATGAAATCCCGAATGATAGGGTGTAGAAAGCAATAGCCTTATTGCTATTCTACAAATTTATAATCCACCAGAGATGGCCCATGTAAAGAGTGTTTTGGGCCGACAAAGGTGTCAGTAGAAGCCCAATCTTCATGTATTCATAGTCATTCTAGTGGTTGGTCCCTTATTTCCCATGAACAACTATACTCAACTTTGGCAAACAAATGAAGAAGTATTTGATAAGGTTGGATGAAGGATGTTCAAGTCTTCTATGATGAAGGGATATATGAGAACTTGCACATGTTTCTGATTTTAAAGAAATCAATAGGAATATTTTAAAGATATTTTCTCCTCATCACTACAGAGATATTAAGGATATTTTTATTCTAGTAATAAACTATTTTTACAACAAAAAATGTCCACACCTTCTTTAACTTCATAAGAACATATTGATAGATATTCATGGAACATAGGCACCAAATTGTGCTTCTGCCACTTGTCAAGGTGATTTTAAGGAAGTAACAGCCCTAGATCAAGTCCGAGGCTTGTAAACTTGAAGATTTTGCTTCTTCTTTTTGATTTTGCTTTTTGACTACATCTTGAATTTCTTCCTCCTATTCAGATTGATCAACCCAAGATTGATCGATCAATTGAATATCGTTTTGTACAACTGTTGTCATGTTGGTTTCAGCACAATCCTTATCTTCTTTGCATAAGGGGTGTGTGGTCTCAGAACCCTTAACACTGCTATTGTATCTGTTGTGTAATATAATCCTGCTGCTCTTCTTCTCAAATCCTTATTGTTGTACCAGTTTCTTTGCTAACTAAAATTCTATTATTCAGATCCATATTATCCACTTGTGAAGTTGTCATCTGAGTTCCACTCTTCACGAAGATCATCTACCAAATCTTCTACCTCATTCATACCAGTTTTCCTGAATTGATTCTATTATGTCAACAATGAGAAACATTATCTCCTATAGAGTGACAACCAAGACAAAAATCTGGGAGACCAGTACCCCTTTTTTGAGATCCCACCTGTTAACTCAAATTTCAATTTTAATAACTATCATTCTGATTTTTCTCTCATGTCTGATATATTCTCTCTTATTACGTTTCGGTTTCTTATATTTCTAATCTAAGAACAAAGTTAACTGAGCATAAAGTGTAATTATCACTACATGTATAGAATCTTTCTTGCTTTCAATTTGATGTTTAGCCATGTCTATATGACTTTCAGTAATTATTAATCATAAAGATGAATCATATGACTGTCAATACCATATAACCATAGAGCTACTAAAGCTGGAGCTTATGGTACCAGTGCCTGTCATAATTTTCAAAGCAAAGTGTTAATTTTAGTCCATGTATAGGGAATGAGGCTATCTTGAACTAGATAAATCCTTGATCGTTATATGGTTTTTCTTCTGTTGGAAGTTAAAAACTAAGGATCTGGTTGCATGTAGATGTGACAATTGTGCATTACATTGGTACTTTCACTTCTGGTATCTTGACATGCTTCCAGTCAAAATTTTCGTTTTTAATAATTACACATTGATTCGCTTGAACAGGTTATTTCTTCTAGGCTTGGAAAAATATGGAAAAGGTGACTGGCGAAGCATATCAAGGAACTTTGTAGTGACAAGAACACCTACACAAGTTGCAAGCCATGCCCAAAAGTACTTCATTCGTTTGAACTCGATGAACAAGGATAGAAGGCGATCCAGCATACATGATATCACCAGTGTGAACAATGGAGATGTTTCAGCACCTCAAGGACCAATCACTGGCCAAACAAATGGTTCTGCAGCACACTCTGGAAAATCAACGAAACCAGCCCCTCCAACCCCAAGTGCTACCCCAAGTGTAGGAATATATGCTGCTCCTACCATAGGACAACCTATAGGAGGACCCCTTGTATCTGCAGTTGGCACCCCAGTGAACCTTCCTGCCCCGGCACACATGGCATACGGTCTCGGTGCCCCGGTTCCTGGGACAGTTGTTCCTGGAGCCCCAATGAACCTGGGTCCTGTGCCATACCCCATGCCACACACATCTGCTCATAGATGAAGTTCTGTTCAGAGGTCTAATGTACAAAAAAGGACACAGAAGATGGCTTCTGAACATAATGTAAGGATTTGTTTGGATAAATCTCTCCTTTAAGTAGCTCTAGGAGGAAAAAATGAGAAGGGAAAATGAAATACTATTTTCTTTGTCTAGAAGTGTTCATGAAGAAGTTTATCCAAGTATGTCCTAATTCTTTTCCTATTCCACAAGTTGCTTATGTGAGAGTTTTATATGTCCCATCAATTATTTCAAATAAGCGATACTTAGATAGAAGCATTTGAATGTATCTGCATCGGTTGCCCTGGATGGAATATCTGGCAGCATTGACACACGACAGCATGAAAGCAAGGTTGTTTTGGAGACATTGAAATAGTTTTAGTTAGTCATATAAAGTGGTCCATGCTGTAGAGAAAGGCTCTGTGTCTTTGAATTGTTTCTGTTGTATTTTGACTTGGTTTCTGATTTTCAGTAGGATCTAAATTTCCCATCTACCTTCACTTGTTAGCAGGTTAGTCCCATTACAACATTTAAGTGTAGATGTACAAAAAGATTAGTTGTATTAATTATGTCTACTAAAGTCTAACATCACAAACGAAATTCTTTACTGGTAAGCAAACACTTCCAATAAGCATGTTGAAAGCCTTGGTGGATAATGTTTTAAAACATTTACAATAACATACATAAGAAAGCAAATAATTGGCACATAATGTTCCATATGAAGTGGAAAATCTACAAAGAGGGCAATTTTGTTATAAAGCGACAGAGCACTAAAGACAGGACCATGTGTCTCACAACTTAACCAACCTTTTTTATGGAATGGGACATGGCACATACATTGTTTCATAATCCAATTCTTCCCTTTAACCTTTATGCGTTTAACAATTAAAATTCTTTGGTGATGGGTCAGAAACATCTTGGGTAGCTTTCTCCTACTTATAGGACCACTTCATCTGGCTTCCAACTTCTTTGGGTGTTACAAGACTCAGCTGTCCCTTCAATTATTTGAAGTAGAGGAAGAGGTCATATTCAATCACTATAAAGTAATGTCTGGTTTTCATGAAGAAAGAGCCATACTAATATTAACACACACAAATATATGTATTAACTTCATAGATTCTAGATTCAATATTTTAAACCATGCTAAGTGTTAATTCAAACATTTTCTTCAACAATGACTTCAGGTTTCACTTTACTTTAATTGTTGTAATGAGATTAAAACTGAAGAATATAATTAAAATAAATATAATTCAAAGATTTGAACTTATATTTATTTGTTACTCATCATTATGTTTAACTATTAAAAAATTAATCACAATAATCTAATTATTCTCTAAATCAATTATTATCACTTTTTACATTGTACTAATTATGAATATATATATATATATATATATATATATATATATATATATATATATATATATATATATATATATATATATATATATAATTTTTTATATAAAATATTTTTATTTTTATAAAAAAATATATAATT